>Ga0209589_1005909_pt1 | contig 20556 bp, 11 predicted proteins | sample CowpeawhiteBW_FD_187525 | JGI IMG/M metagenome (GOLD analysis project Ga0209589, IMG submission 187525) | Root nodule microbial communities of legume samples collected from California USA - Cow pea white BW (SPAdes) (version 2) | ecosystem: Host-associated > Plants > Roots > Nodule | place: USA... | reverse complement strand
TTTTTTTTGGATGATTGAATATTTTTGTACTTTGGTGTAATTATATTATGTTGGTAATAAAATAATTTAGTCTATTAATTTCTTTTTTTTATAGTAATATAATTTTTTATATATTTTAAATTATCATCAAAAATAAATTATATTAAATTATGAAAGTATGGTGGAAAATAATAAATAATTAAATATTAAAATTATGACATTTGATAATGACGTAATTTATCTGGTGACAATTAAAAAAGTCATAATATAATAATAATAGTGTCAGTTTAAAGTGTCGTTTTTCACATTATATTTTTCATCCAGTAAAATATTACGTCAGCTTTAACTGACGCTTTTTGCCTCTTTAAACAGTCACTTTATACATTGTATAAAATAACGGTTGTTGCGGCGGTTCATCTATAACCGTCGTATTATACTTTGTGACGGCAAGAATTACGACATTTCAAGAAACCGTCGCTCAAGTAAATAACGACAGTTAAAAATGACGTAAATTACAAAAATAAACGTCGGTATTTACTTGTTTTTTTGTAGTATATATATATATATATATATATATATATATATATATATTATATGAAATAAAAAAATATAATATATAAAACACTACTAAAGATAAATATATAAAATAAATGGATTAAAACAATAAAACTTGGTTCTGATTGTTAAGAAGATAAACTCGATGGTAGACATGTAGTATCTTGAAGTCTTAAGTCTCAACTTTTTAATAAACTTGCAAAGTTGTTTGTTTTAAGATTAATCATTAATAAAAATAATTATAAAAATATTGTTTTTCTAAACTCGATAGTAAGTCTTTTTTTTTCCTATACTTGAATTATCTTTCTACAAAAAAAAAATCAACTTTGAATTATGTTCTAATTAATCTATTATTCACCAAAAGATTAAACCATAATCTAATTAATAGTTTTGTAAAAAAAATTCAGTTTCTCCTAAAATATATATGCAAAAAAAAACTCTCAACCTATAAATATAAAAGTACCGACAAACAAATCTAAGCAAAATAAGCACATTTCTAATTCTAATACAAATCCAAAACAGAATAAAAATAACAACAACACAAATAGAAAAAAAAAACATACAAATTGCCAGTATTTTTGTTTTTTTTAAGTATTTTTTATGATATTGTTGCCCCAAGCTATGGGCACATGCGAACAAGAACAACATCCATGTGACGCTATATGATATGAAAGTTCAGTATAAGGCAATTAGATATGGCAAATAAACTCGTTTCCGTGGATATTGCCCGAACTCGTCCCTGTTTTGATGGGGAATTCCTGCATTGACTGGGTATGGGTATGGATATAGGGAATCCTCGATTTTTCAATTGGGTATGGAGATGGGGATGGAGATGGGAATGTCAATATCCTGCCATAATACCTGTCCCCGTCATATCTCCATCCTCGTTTAAATTATTAAAATATTCACAATTAATTAAGTAATATATATATATATATATATATATATATATATATATATATATATACTTTCTATTCTTTATTTCTTTTAATTATTTTGTTTGTTATGAAACCCATTCCCATATCCAATATATTTTTTATCTTATCATAACTTTTATGTAATTATGTTAAAATGATGTATGTTAATTAAAAAAAAAAATATTTCTAACATTTGAATATTTCTATTATTTTTTAATATTTTTATTTCATGTATATTTTCCTTTCACATGAGAATGTTTAATACTCTCAATTTAAGTGTTTAATAACATAAATATTTCATTTACTAGGTAATATAAAAAAACAATTTTTTACTTATTATTATTAATTTTTGTTTCATTTGAAGAACTCTTTTGTTTCGCTAAGACAATTTTTTTTATTTCTTAACCATTGAGTATATATGTTGATATTTAAAAAGTTTTCTTAGATCTCTAAAATATGTTTCATCTTATCATACCCTTAATTATACATTTGTTTTCCTTTGTATGATTTCTTTCAATACTCTCCAAATTGTTTATAAGACACACATTTGTTAATTTTTTAATATTTTTATTTTTTGTTTATTTTTATTGTGTAGAATACTATTTCGATATATTTTATCTATTTATTTTTTATTTTCTAACTCATCACAATCATACTTTAATTTTTTCACTATAATTGTTTAAATAATTTTTAGTTGCTACAATATAAAAATTTAATTAGTTGCCATGAATATTTTTTTATTACTATCCAACATATATTGGAGTTCAAAAGATACAAGATCTATGTTAAAATTTTATTATTATGTTTATTATTTGTTCTTTGCATCATTTTGATCAAATAATGTATTATAACTTTTCTTAGTGTATAAAAAAGAGATCTGTTATAATTTAAAAAATTGAAGTAAACAAACATTTAAAATATATTTTAATTTGAATATTTTTTCCTTTTATATTTTTTTAAAAATATTTTTAAATTTTATCAACTAGGTTTCATTAATGTTTGCAAATTTAATAAATGTTTTGGTTCTCATGAAATTTTATTTAATATTCTAATCTAAAATGTAAACAATTATAATTTATTTCAAAGTATTTGATATTGAAGAAACAATCATCCTTCTAATATTGAATATTTGATAATATTATGGTTTACTTTACCGTAGTTTTTTATTATTTTATAAAAATTAATTAAAATTAATATTAAAGTAGTAAAAAAAAATGGGTACGAGTATGGGTATGAGATTATACCTGTTACCCGGTGGGGATGGGGATGGGGATGAGACAAAAGTTTGATACTCGTTAGGTTTAGGTATGAGGATGAGGATGAATTTTTTTTACGGGGATGAGTATGGGATAACGAAACCTGTCTCCGCCCTGCCCCGTTGTCATCCCTGAAGGCAATGACAACTTTTTTTTCCTTTTTTTATCCTAAAATAGTCCATACTTCAACTGATGGAAAAAACAACAACACAAAAAATATATTAGAAAATATAGCAAATATAATTTCCTTTAATTTGCAAGAATCTACGAGGAACAACTATCAAAGAACAACAATAATAAATCACAACAATCATAAATAAAGACACAAAAAGATTTTAATGTAAAAAACTCCTCAAATCAAGAGTAAAAATCATGAGTCGTCCAGACTAAAGAAATAACTCCATTATGATCAACAAGAGTACAAATGAGTCTTAATCAATTGCATAAATATGTGCTAACACCCAACCAAATAGTAAAGCAACAAAGCTTACAAATAGAGAAGAACAAAGAGAAGAAAAACTATAAAATCATTGTTGTAATGCAAAATTAATTTCTCTCAACTCAGACCTATTATCGACAATTTGATCAATCGGAATGGAGAACAATGTATTTCGAACCTGTTGTAAAATTTTCAGCACGATCCAACGGTTAACGAATCCTCAATACCTAATTTACGGTGAAAGCTTAGTAAAAAATATGAACAATTTTTTTCCTTTATCTCTCACTCTCAATGTGCTAGAGTTTTGAGTGAATTTTGACTCTTCTTTTTTGTCTCTCTTTTTATTTTCCAGTCCCCTCCACTAGGTTAAATCTCTCGTTTTATTTTCTAATCCCCCTCGACTGGGTTAAGTATCTCTTTTTATTTTCTAATCCCCTCCACTTAGTGAGCCCGATACCACCAACCAATCAAGACTATTGAATAAAAAGGGTTAAATTATGGAGCATTTTCTTGCACGAAAGTTAAAGTCTACCTGTTGAGGGTGAATTTCATTATTTAAGGAGAATAAGTGACGACTTTCAAGTGTTAAAACATAAAAAACGATGTGTCCACAATCGCACCCATTATATAATATACAACCACTTTATAGTCGTAGTATATTTTATTTTATTTTATTTTAAAAGACAATAGTTGATCTTAATTTAATATTATAGTATTGAAAAGAGATTATAGTTTAGTTATTTAGGAAAAAAAAATATTTAAATATGATTTTTCTAGAATCACGGTTTTTGAAGAGTTAGTTATTCATTATAGGAAATATTTTTTTTAAATATATTAAATCTTAAACTTCAATATATTTTAATCCTCAAATTTTAAGAAATTAAAAATCATATTTTAATTACAATTCCAATATGTTTCAATTCACATTCTTAAAGTTGAGGTTAATAATTAAAGTATGGTACATAATAAAAAAATAACACATTTTGAAACGTACTTTTCTAATAGTATTGTTTAAAAAATGTTGATCTATTTTAATACATTTTTTTAAATCTTCCCACAGGTAAAAGTTCTTGTTATTTTAACCCTATTCGGTATATATATATAACAATGATATGTTAAAAACCAAATTTTGACAACTTTTTCTTACAACTTGAGGTGTCATCTTTTAATTGGTTTAGAAATATTAAAAAATGAAAAAATGAAGAATGAAAGACCATTTAAAAGATGACACATCAAGTTGTAAGAGAAAGTTATAAAAATTTAATTGTTAAAATCATTTTCCTTTAATTGAACCAGCGTAAACACATGCACGATAGTGCCTGTGTATGCATTTTTTAAATATGCGTGATATCATAGTAGTATGTGATAATATTGTAATGTTATTAAGTAGTTAATATATAAACTAAAATGATATTTATTAAAAATAAAGTAAAATATATCAGAACAAATGAAAGAATAACCATTGATAAATAAAGAAGAAGAGAAGAAGCAGAGATAGTCGATTTTATAAAAAACTTGTAAAAGTAACGATCAATTTTAAAAAATTTAAAAAATTATTATATTTAAAGGGTAAAATTGGTATTTTAAAATGTGGACACAAAGGAGAATCATCTTTATATTATTACTAGCTTAAACACAGGAACTATCATGCCTTTGTGTACGCATTTTTTGTATTATATTAATAATTAATGATATTATAATGTTATTAAGTTAATAAACAAAATAAAAGTATATTTATAAAAAATAAAGTGAAATGTATGGAGAAAATATGAAAAAAATAACTGTTGATGAATAGTAGAAGAAAAAAGAAGAAGAAGATAAGTAAATAGTTTTACAAAAACGTGTAAAATGTTTAAAAATTTAATAAATAATTAAATTGTAAAGGGTAAAATTGAAATTATAAAATATGGAAAAAAAGAGAGAATTTATATATATATATATATATATATATATATATATATATATATATATATATATATATAGTTATATAGTTATAGATTATTTGATATCCAATTTCGTGAATAAGTTATTCCGGTTAGAATGGGTTATGTAAGGAAACATCCTCATCCACATGTCTCCTTATCATCAATTCTTTCAACTCACCCGTTCATCTGTTTTTATTATCATCAATTTGGATCAAGAAAAAAATTTCTCCAGCAACGATAAGGCAATTGAATGCACTCAACCAGATGATTCTAAAAGTGATACTTTGAATTATAATTCTATTCAATTTCGTTTTGTCAGTTTCTGTATTCATGATCTGCCATGAAGCCGACGCCATAGCCCCATAATCAGACACACCAACGAAAAAATCTTCAACAACATGGACCACGAAAACCCTCTCTCGAACTACACAGTATCACTTACCTTCTCATTCTTCTGCCTTTTGTTATTTCTCTTCATCCTATCGTCCATTTCTAGAAACCTCAAAAACCATAGTGCAGCAACAAGAAAAGCACCGCCAGAAGCAAGTGGCGCATGGCCTTTGATTGGTCACCTCCACCTCTTAGGGGGATCGGAACCGCCACACGTTACGCTGGGCCACATGGCGGACAAATACGGCCCCATCTTCTCCTTGCGTCTGGGAGCTCACAAAACGCTGGTTGTTAGCGATTGGAAAATGGCCAAAGAGTGTTTTACCGTCAACGACAGAGCGTTCGCTAACCGTCCAAAATCCATGACCTTTGAAGTGTTGGGCTACAACTCCTCCCTCATTGCGTTCATCCCTTACGGTTCTTACTGGCGCCAGGTACGGAAAATCGCCACACTGGAGCTCCTCTCTTCTCGCCGCATAGAGACGCTGAAGCACGTGATGGAAGCCGAAGTGAAAGCATCTATGAGAGAGACTTATAAATTGTGGTTGAAGGAGAAAAACGGCTGTTCCGAAATGAAGAAGTGGTTTGGGAACATAGCGTTGAACATTATGTTCCGAACGGTGGTAGGAAAACGTTTTGTTAGTGACGGCGATGTGAGTGAAGAGAACGAAAGGCTCCGAATGGCATTCAGGGAGTTTTTGGATCTCGGCGGTTCATTTGCTATCTCCGACTGTCTGCCTTATTTGAGATGGTTGGATTTGGACGGTAAAGAGAAGAAAATGAAGAGAACGGCGAAAGAGATAGATGGGTTTGTTCAGATTTGGCTTGAAGAACACAAACGCAACAGGGATTGTGGTTCAGGCGAACGGAAACATAGCCATGACCTGATGGACGTGCTTCTTGGACTTGTTGAAGAGGGTGAAGACTTTGATGGTCACGACTTAGACACCACAATCAAAGCTATGTGTCTGGTACGTGTCAACTTTGAGTTTGTTACTACCTCTCCTCTTTATTTGTCAAAAGAAAAATTATAATCAATCTTTGATTCTAACAGAATAGGATGTTTGTTTTGTTTTCCGTTATCCAACATAATACAACATATTTAGATTATTTAAAAATTAATAACAACTATGATAAAAAATAAAATAAAATATGTTCTTTAAAATTTTAAATGATTTTTTTTTTTATTAAAGTTATGAACACTTTCTTACGTTTTTCATTATTGATAGATAAATGTAAAAGGTTATTTCACTTTTGTATTTTGTAGGCTTTAATTTTGGCAGGTTCAGATACCACAACAGGAACATTGGCATGGGCTCTCTCTTTACTTCTCAATAATCGTGAAATTCTAAAAAAAGTCATTCATGAAATAGATACAGAAATTGGGAGTAAAAAAATGATAGATGTATCAGATTTGAAGAAATTGAAGTATCTTGAATCTATCATCAAGGAAACACTACGTTTATACCCAGCTGCACCGCTTAGTGTACCACACGAGTCCATGGAAGATTGCATAGTGGGTGGATACGATGTAGCATCTGGCACACGTCTTTTGACTAATCTTTCAAAAATTCATAGGGATCCATCTTTATATCCAAACCCCCTTGAATTTTGTCCGGAAAGATTCTTAACAAGTGAGAAGGAGGTGGATGTGAGGGGTCAACATTTTGAGTTGATTCCATTTGGAGCAGGTAGAAGAATGTGTCCTGGGACATCTTTCGGTCTCCAAGTGATGCAACTCACACTTGCTACCTTATTGCATGGGTTTGATATTGCAACCAATGACGGTGGAGCTGTTGATATGGTTGAACAGATTGGCTTTACCAATATCAGAGCATCTCCCCTACAAGTCATTCTTACTCCGCGTCTATCTTCTCATTTTTATGATCAACTCTAAACGCTAAATGATGTTCGAGAGTCATAGAATATAGCATGTCATGTATGAATAATTAGCTTCAGAAGCATATCGGGTTGTGAAAGGAGTTAATTTTAATCATACAAAATAAGTGTACACAATCTCTATTCATAAAAATTCATATGTAAAGTAGGTGTCCTAAAGTTCTTAATTGGGAGATGTACTCTTTTGTCATTAAAGCATTAGACTTACTCTAACTTACATAAATAATTAACATAATTTTCAATTCAAAACTTAATAGTGTGTTTGCTTTGAGAGATTTACCGTTTTAGAAGATGTATAAGGATTGATGAACCTTGTTTGCTACTAAGGATTATAGCTAATTTGTATAGATGAATTTGAGAGAAAATTAAATATTTTTATCCTTACTTGAATGAAAATATTAGAAGAGTAAGATAGTTTAATAAATACGCATTTATTTAAATACTCATTAGCTTCTTCTTTTTTTCATTCTAACTTAACAAATATGTTTTTACTTGATAAAAATAATAATAATAATAACATTGACAATATAATAATAATGATTAAGTTGTCAACTATACATACAACTTCATTTTTTTATATAAAAAAAAATTACTTCTCTTATTAATTTAAATAACATGTCATTACTTATAGGATGACAATGCGGGCCGGTCTGGCCTGTTTAAGCCCGGTCCGCATAAGGCTTGCACATCGCGGGCTTGTCTACCCCGCCCGCACAAATTATGCAGGTTGCAATCACTATTTCATCCCGCACATCACTTGACCCGGAGGCCTGCGGACTAGTCTACTTTATATATACATATATATATATATTATTATTATTTTTTTAAATTCTTATGATAAAACTTTTAATGTTTAAAATTGGAAAACTTTAAGAAATTCACAAAATTAAGTAAAGACTTTGGGAAGTTAGATGATAAATTGATAATTCAACATTTTCATCATATTCATATTATGATATACCCAATGTATTCTTTAAATTTTAGCATATTTTAAAAACATAATACTTGTCTTTTCCAATTATACAAGAGTTTGGAACATTAATGTAAAAGTTCATAAAAAAAGTAACTAATATACACAAGTGCAATTTTTTTTATAGGGATTTGTGGGCCGACCGCACGAGTTGCAAGTTTATGTAAATTGGACTACTTTGAACCTACAAATACATTATCCTAACCCGTCCCGTATTTTTTTTACGAGCCTGTAGACCAATCCGACGAGCCAGACCTATATTATGATCCCTACTCAGTAAAGTCTTCATTGCCATGAATCATTTCTTTCCGTGTTTATCGAATTTGTATTCTAGTGATACAACTTTTTGTTTTTAAGTTGTACGAGACTGGTATGATTTGTCCATATCAATATTTTTTTTAATTGTTTATTTTTTTTTATTAAAAATGTGTATTACACCATGTAAAAAAAAAAAAAACTGATAATTTTTAATTAATAAATTTGTGAAATTAATTCAATAACTCATCACTCCACTTCCATAATTATATTTACCTTACTTATACCAAAACAAGAAAACAAGAACATCCTTTCCCATCATATCCCGGATAATCCACCATAGAAAAGAAGAACATCCTCCATCACCATGGACATGGAAAATCTATTCTCCCTGTCAACAGGGTTATTTACCATCTTCTTCGGCCTCCTCTCACTTCTGTTTCTTCGTTCATCCATGTTGAGAAGGCGCAGAACCGGCACAGGTGAAACTAGAGAAGCACCACCAGAAGTAAGTGGTGCCTGGCCATTGATTGGGCATCTTCACCTTCTAAGTGGGTCAAAAGCACCTCACATCACGTTGGGAAACATGGCAGACAAATATGGCCCCATCTTCACCTTGCGCCTTGGTGTTCACAGAAACCTTATTGTGAGCAATTGCGAAATGGCAAAACAGTGTTTTACCGTCAACGACAAAGCGTTTGCTAATCGTCCTAAAACTTTAGCCTTTGAAGTGTTGGGCTACAACTTTGCCATGGTGGGTTTCAGCCCCTACGGTTCTTATTGGCGTCACATACGTAAGATTCTCACGCAGGAGCTCCTCTCCACGCAAAGGGTCGACGAGCTGAACCACGTGATGGAATCAGAGGTGAAGGTAACGATGAAAGAGAATTACGATATTTGGCAGAAGAGGAAAAGTAATGGTTCCGAAAAAGCAACAACTGAGATGAAGAAATGGTTTGCGGACATAGCGTTAAACATCGTGTTCAGAGCGATGTTAGGAAAACGTTTTGTTGGTGAAAATGATAGTGAGAACGAACGGATCCGAAAGATACTGAATGACTACATTCATCTGGCTGGGTCATTCACTGTGTCTGATGCACTGCCATATTTGAGATGGTTGGATTTGGATGGAGAAGAAAAGAAAATGAAGAAGACGATTAAAGAGTTAGATGGGTTGGCTCAAGTTTGGCTGGAACAACACAAACGCAACAGGAAAAGTGATTCCGGTAACGAAGATTAGGACGCGCTTCTTGGGCTTGTTGAGGACGGTGAAGAGTTTGAAGGTCGTGACGTGGACACCACAATCAAAGCGACAGTCCTGGTATGCATTATCAGCATTCATTTTTTTCCTATGTGGGCCTTCATTTTATCCTAGTACCCACATGCGTCAAAATCATTTTTCTGTCGTTTCGTGCTTTAGCTTTCCCTTCTTTTCTTTTTTTATTTTCAACATTATATATGTGCAGATGATTCTTTTTTAAACAAATATAGAAACATAAACATGATTATTTCTAACTTGAAATAGTTTTTAAAATTTAATAAAAAATGATAGACTAAAAAGATTATTTGGTTAATAAACTATATAGATAAGGGACGGTTGAAAAGAATTTTTTTGGAATAGTTGTTAATAATGAACTTGCACTTAAAATTTCTAAATATAATTTAAAAATAAAGTAAAATATCCAGTATATAAGATTAAAAGTATGTGTCTATAACTCAATGAAGATGAGATAACTCTTAAAACACTTTCTTTAAAAATAATTTTTAAGATATTTTATATCCAAGAAATTTGTAAACACTGAATTGATCTGAGTAACAACGAACTTGATCTTATCAAACAAGTCAATTCGTATACTCAATAATAGTAATATAGTAAAAAACACACACGCGCACGCGCGCACACACACATATATATATATATATATATATATATATATATATATATATATATATATGAAAAATCAATATTAACGTAGAAGAGAAATATGTGTGAAAGATAGTCATTCTTTCAATCGTCAATTAGCTCTGTTTAACCTTTTTATCACCTAGTTTAATAAGATTTAGTGTTTATTTGGTGATTTAGTGTTTATTGGTGATGCACCATCTAAAAATAATTATTTTTTATTTATCATGCATGTTCTTGAATAAAATATGAAAAATAAATTTTTGACAATTAAATTTTGACAATTTTTTCTCATAACATGACGTGGCATATTTTAAGTGGTTGTTCATCTTTGCATTTACTCATTTCTCTATATTTCAAAACCACTTAAAATATGATACTTCATGTTATAAGATAAAGTTGTCAAGATTTAGTAGTCAAAATATCATTCTCCATAAAATATATAGATACTATCAAGAGAAGTAAACTATATATTAGCCACACTCAGTAGTTTGAAATTAGTGAAATAAACACAATTTTTATTGTAATAAGACATATTTTAGAAAATTGGAGCTAGCAAACAAATCATTTAATTTAATGCATCTGATGGTTATTTCACACTAGGTTATCCATGACCATTGCCTTTAACCTTGTTAAAAATAAAAAATCTCATCTAGTTTGGGAAGTGCAAGAATGTCCACATAAAAGAAATCGTAAGTAAAATAACCACTTACATTGTATATATTCATACAATTTAAATTCATGTACATCAATCTTTTTCACCGTCTCAATTATGAGAGAGAAGTATACAAATATGACAAGCATTGAATTAATGTATTTTGTAGGGTACACTATTAGCTGCGACAGACACTACCACGGGAACTTTGACTTGGGCTCTCGCGTTACTTGTCAACAACCCTGAAATCTTAAACAAGGCAATTGAAGAATTGGACAGAGAAATTGGAAAGGGAAAAATGGTAGATATATCAGATTTGAAGAAGTTAGATTACATGCGCTGTATCATAATGGAAACCCTACGCTTGTATCCACCTGCACCGCTTAATTTGATCCACGAGTCCACGGAAGACTGCATTGTGGGTGGATTTCACGTGCCAAAAGGGACACGTCTATTGACTAATATTTCAAAACTTCAACGTGATCCCTTCATATATCCTCAACCATTGGAGTTTCTTCCAGAGAGATTCTTAACAACACACAAGAACGTGGACGTGAAAGGGCAACATTTTGAACTCATTCCATTTGGTGCTGGTAGAAGAATGTGTTCTGGCTTATACTTTGGTTTTCAAGTAATGCAGTTAACACTTGCAACTCTGTTGCATGGATTTCACATCGCAACACCTGATGGAAAACCTGTCGACATGCTCGAACGAGTTGGACTAACCAACATCAAGGCTTCTCCTCTTCAAGCCATTCTTACACCACGTCTTTTGTCCAATATTTATCATCAAATTTAAATGTTATCGTTCAAAGTTCCACGCGTTAATCAGTGATACAATCAATTTAAAATATAAAAATTGATGTAAACATTATCTTATAAAGTTTTGTGCATTGAGTTATATTTAAAGTCGACTTTTTAGTATAATATCAGAGTCTCGAGTTAAAATAGACTGATGCTTTTATTTTTTCATCCAGAAGAAGTAAGAGACCGATGAAAGAAAGATTGATCCAAAGAAATAAAAATAAAAAAATCAGTATTTATTTGAATTCAAAGTTTCGGTGATATTAGATTAAGTTAGATTTAAAATTTATTTCTTAATATGATATCAGACTTAAGCTTTAAGTCTATCATAATGAAATTTGATGTTTGTTGAAACTATTTTGAAAAATATGTTTAAATGAGAAGAATCGAAGAAAGATTGACACAGAAAAAAACATAAAATCGTGGTTTGATCTGCGTTTATTTGAATTCAAAGTTTTAGTGGTGTGTGGTGGTGTTTTCTCCACCACACCATACGGTATTGGAAAACGGCATTTGCAAACAAGAACAGCATCCATGTGATGCCAGATTGAAGGTTCAGCATAAGCCAATAACAGCTTTTGGTTTCTTCTTTTATCCTCAAATGGTCCATACTCCTACCAATCAAAAATGTTGAATATCTCTTTCGTCAAGATCGCCAAATCTACTTGTCTGAGAAAAGTCTATAAAATATTTAATTTTATTTTATCATAATCATTAGACAATGGGTCACACTTACGATATTCACCACTTCCGTGTAGAAAAGTCCATTGGTGCGTTTGTACTGAGCTTTGAATCTTCTATAGAGAAAAAAAAACAAACTAGGTTAAATTATGGAGCATTTTCTTGAGCGGAAGTTAAAATCTACTTGTTGAGGTTACATGAAAACGATATCTTGACAATCATGCCCACTACATACGACCACTTTATTAGTGATAAATATATTTTAGGATTAAATATATTATTGGTTTTTTAACTTTGAGTGAAAATTAAAATTAGTTTTTCATCCAAACTTTGACACAATTTGATCTCTCAACTTTAAAACTGCGTGAATTTAGTTCTTTTAACAAACTTTTGTTAAGTTTATTTGACGTTTCAAACGCATTTCATGATAGTTTCTTAGCTAATGTTGAAGTCAAAATATGTTAAACTGTATAGACAACTCAAATGTTATCATGCGTATAAAATATTAAATAAACTTAACAAAATTTGTTTAAAATGACTAAATTCACACAATTCTAAAGTTAGAGAACTAAACTGGATCAAAGTTTTGAAGATAGACGAATTTTAATTCTCACCGAAAGTTGAGGGACTAAAAACATATTTATTCCTATATTTTATTTCATTATTAGAAAGATATTATAATTTAATTATTTAGAAAAAAAAATATGAAGTTATCATTTTTCTAAAAGCACTTGTAGAATATTTAGTTCTTCATGAAATAATTTTCTTAGTATATTCGAACTGCGAACAGGCCAATAAATAAGCCTGATGAGTGTGCACAACGTCCGAATACTGTCACAAGATGTTTTGTTTCTTTTGAAATTGGAAATACTTATAGGAAGATATTAAAAACCAAATTGTCAAACAAAGTTCGAAAGATGTTAGGATATACAACTCTGAACCACAAAATGCATACTCTCATTCATTTCTTTCTGACAAATATATAATTTTTCGGGTTTTTATTTTTATATGTCATTTTTCCCATGGAGTGATAAAAAATGATAGAATAAATAATTCTAATAAAATTAGGATATACAAGTCTGAACCAAAAAATACATACTCTAAATTTATTTCTTTTCTGACAAATATTTATTTTTTCGGGTTTTTAACTTATATGTCATTTTTTCCATGGAGTGATAGAAAATGATAGAATAAATAATTATAACAAAATAATAATAGTCATAATTGTTTTTATCTGGTAGTGTTTTTGAAATAAAAGAAAAAAAGGTTGTTCATTAGATAATACTAAAATACAATCATATGAAAATGAGTAAGAACAATAGTAAATATTGAAATGAATTTGTATTTTAAATCTTTTTTAATATTAAATATATTAAGATATTATTGTTAGAGATAATCATCATATTTTTAACATATTTAACGTATTATTTAAAAAATATCTGAAAAGGTAAAGAGAGAAAATTATAATAAAAATGCTAAGGGAACACAAATTTATATCCGACATTCCAAGTGTATATAAATTGTCTTATATTTTTACTTTTAAACATGAGATTTTATATATATATATATATATATATATATATATATATATAAATAAAATATTAATCAAGTTTTAAGAGGGAATTTATGTTTGAAATGATAAATAATAATATTAATATTAATATTGTTTTTTAATAGATAAAAAGATAATAAAGAAAAGAAAAATTATGTTTTAACAAAGTTTGTTTGACAAACTTTTGACTATAAGAACACCTTAATAGAAGAGATAAAGGTTTGATGTAAATTTGAAATAGAAAAAAAAATGTTTTGTATATTAAAAAGTAAACTTTGTAAAAAAGAATTTCAAAGTATCATAATTCTAAAAGAAACCTTCAATTCACATTTTTAAAAGTTAACTTAAATAATTAGAATATGGTTTTTATGAAAATAAAATCACATTGTGAAATGCACTTTTCTAACAGTGTTGTTTAAAAAAATTGACTAATTTTATTGAAAGTTTCATATTAAATAAAAATAAGACAATTTTATTATATATAAGTAAAATAAGATAATTTCATTATATTATATATAACTAGAATACAAATTTTATTTTACAAAATAATTTTGTAAGAAATTAAGTTAGATTTTAAAAAATCTCATTCTTAAGATGATATAAAGACTAGATTTAGATAAAAAAAAAAAAACAATCAACATGCTTTAGAAAAGTACTGTTACTTTTAATATGGTGCCATAAACTTAAATCGGTCTACAACAGAGTTTGTATTATATATTAGGTTTGCGAAGGATTATAACAAAAAAAATAGCTGCATATTTTGATAACTATTTTTTTATATAGTCCTCTTAAACTTATTTTATTATTTTTTTCTTGAATAATATAATTTATATTTTAATTAAGGTTTAAATACCTTTTTGGTCCTCATTTTCGTAGTGTTTGTTGCGGATGGTCCTTATTTTGACAGCCTCTTCTCAGCAACCTTCAATGACTTCTCCAAATCATTAATCTGCCTCATTTATGTCATGATGATGACATCCTTTTCATCAACACCACCATTTAAAAAAGTTGCAGCCACATTATTGGAACCACCACTCTGTAAATTAATAAACCAAAAATTAAAACCAATTTATTATTAACACGAAAATAAAAACAGATTGTACCCAAAATTTTCTACCAATATTCTTTGGAGTTCTTGCCATCCTCAGAGCTACCATCTCTTCACAGCTACAACTCGGGGTTAATCCATTTCTCGTTGAACCACCAACAGTGCATGAAGATTGGGACCGTAACATACCTATATAATGAGATTGCAGGAAAAAGAAAATTGCAGCAACACCAATTGGGAATGGAGGAACAAGATTGTCAAAACTCACCAACTGCCCAAACATTCCTTACCAAAACCCTAACTACCACACTTGTACAGTACACGTAACACACCCTAATACAAACCGTGTCACATGTACAATGTTTCGTTAATGATTTAAACGGCGTTACAAAAAAGAACCAAATAAAACACAAATTGCGAAAATAAGGACCATTTTAAACATTCAGTAAAAATGATGACCATTTTAAACATTCTGTCAGAATAAGGACCATCCGCAACAAACACTACAAAAAATGAGGACCAAAAAGATATTTAAGCCTTTAATTAAATATTCAAATTTCGTAATTAATGTATTTTGGAAAAAATGGGTTGTGTAAAGAAGCATCCTAATCCACATGTGTCGTTATCAACAATTGTTTCAACTATCTGTTTTTATCATCACCAATTTGGATCAAGAAAAATATTTCCACACATAAATAAGACAATTGAATGCACTCAACCAGATGATTATAAAAGTTATACTTTGAGTTGTAATTTTATTCAAGTTCCTCTTTTTAGTTTCAGTACATACACTGCCATGAAGCCAACACCATAACCCCATAATCAAACACCTACGAAAAACTCTTCAACAACATGTACCACGAAAACCCTCTCTCGAAGTACACAGTGCCACTTACCATCTCATTCTTCTGCCTGTTCTTATTTCTCTTCATTGTTTCGTCCATTTCCAGAAAGCTCAAAAACCACAGTGCAGCAACAAGAAAAGCACCGCCAGAAGCAAGTGGCGCATGGCCTTTGATTGGTCACCTCCACCTCTTAGGGGGCTCGGAACCGCCACACGTTACGTTGGGCCACATGGCGGACAGATACGGCCCCGTCTTCTCCTTGCGTCTGGGAGCTTACAAAACGCTGGTTGTGAGCGATTGGGAAATGGCCAAAGAGTGCTTTACCGTCAACGACAAAGCGTTCGCTAACCGTCCAAAATCCATGAGTTTTGAAGTGTTGGGCTACAACTGTTCCATGATGGGGTTCAGCCCCTACGGTTCTTACTGGCGCCAGATGCGCAAAATCGCCACACTGGAGCTCCTCTCTTCTCGCCGCATAGAGACACTGAAGCACGTGATGGTAGCCGAAGTGAAAGCATCTATGAGAGAGACTTATAAATTGTGGCTGAAGGAGGAAAACAGTTGTTCCGAAATGAAGAAGTGGTTTGGGAACATAGCGTTGAACATTATGTTCCGAACGGTGGTAGGAATACGTTTTGTTAGTGACGGCGGCGCCAATGAAGAGAACGAACGGCTCCGAAAGGCATTCAGGGAGTTTATTGATCTGGGCGGTTCATTCGCGGTGTCTGACTCTCTGCCCTATTTGAGATGGTTGGATTTGGATGGTAAAGAGAAGAAAATGAAGAGAACGGCGAAAGAGTTAGATGGGTTTGTTCAGAGTACGCTTGAAGAACACAAACGCAACCGGGATTGTGGTTCAGGTGAACGGAAACATGGCCAGGACCTGATGGATGTGCTTCTTGGGCTTGTTGAAGAGGGTGAAGAGTTTGAAGGTCATGACCCTGACACCACGATCAAAGCTACGTGCCTGGTACGTGTCAACTTTTAGTTTGGTACTGCCGCTCTTCCTTATTCTAATAGAACGATGGTTCTGTACTTTTCCGTTTTCTTTATCCAACACAATACGTACATATTCAGATTATTTAAAAACAAACAACGTATACAAGTACAATAAAAAAAAAAATAGCATTATCCAACAATATTTTTCTCTTTTCTCATTATTAATTAGTAGTAGATAAAGGTAAGAGATTTTTCTGACTTTTGTATTTTGTAGGCTTTAATTTTGGCTGGTTCAGATACCACAACAGGAACATTGACATGGGCACTATCTTTACTTCTCAATAATCGTGAAATTCTAAAAAAAATAATCCATGAATTAGATTCAGAAGTTGGGAGCGAAAGGAAAGTAGAGATGTCAGATTTGAAGAAGCTAAAGTATCTTGATGCTATCATCAAAGAAACGCTACGTTTATACCCAGCTGCGCCACTTAATTTGCCACACGAGTCCATGGAAGATTGCACAGTGGGTGGATATGATGTAGCATCTGGAACACGTCTTTTGACTAATATTTCAAAACTTCAAAGAGATCCATCTTTATATCCAAATCCACATGAATTTTATCCGGAAAGATTCTTAACAAGTGAGAAGGAGGTGGATGTGAGGGGTCAACATTTTGAGCTGATTCCATTTGGAGCAGGTAGAAGAATGTGTCCTGGGACATCTTTCGGTCTCCAAGTGATGCAACTCACACTTGCTACCTTATTGCATGGGTTTGATATTGCAACCAATGACGGTGGACCTGTCGATATGGTTGAACAGATTGGCTTTACCAATACCAGAGCTTCTCCCCTCCAAGTCATTCTTACTCCGCGTTTATCTTCTCATATTTATGATCAAATTTAAACGCTAAATGGCGTTAGAGAGATGTAGAATATAGCATGTCATATAAGAATAAGCTTTACAACTATATCGGGCTGGTAAAAGTGTGTAAAGAGTTAATTTTAATTGTACAATACATGTATAAATAATCTCAATTAATAATAACAAATTGATCATATGTAAAGTAAGTATGCTTAAGTTATTATCAGGTGATACTTCTTTTGTTATAAGAGCATTAGTCCTACTCTAACTTATATAAGAGATTGATACCATTTTCAACCCAAACTTTTAAAGCAATTGGTTTATGAATTTTTTTTTTTCGTATGATGTTTAATTTTCTATTTTTTACTCAATATGATAAAGTTATATATCATATATTGGATAGTTAGATCCATTAATTGATGCATATTTTCTTAGGTTTGATTAACAAAATTATCCCAATAGGCACGAGATTATTCATAACCATGACTAAATTAGGATTTCAACTAAAATAAATTTAATTAAGATAATTAGTTAGATGGTTCAGTTTGATGGAAATATGTTAATTTGGTCCCCTCTTTTAAAAACATTTTAATTGGGTCTCAAATTTTGAAAATATTTCAATTAGATCCTTTTCAAAAAAAATTACTAACGACATTAACGACGTGACACATTTCAATATGTGGTTTTTTTAGTTTTTTGTAGTGTGACACGTGTCATGTGTGTGGACTATATTAAAACAAAAAGACATATATGAGAATTAAATTAAAATCAAGACAATAATATTTGATAGTAACACTAATATATGACTTTGTTTTGTCATGTGACAGTAATAGTGTCACGTATCACAAAAACCTGACATGTGACAATCTTTTTCAGAAAAACAAATTAGAAATAAAAAATCACATATCAATGGTAACCATTGTTAACGTCTTTAATAACTTTTTAAAAAAAAAAAAACTTAATTGGAACACTTTTTAAAAATTAGGACATAATTAAAATGTTTTTAAGGTCGGAAGCCAATTGACATATTCCAACAACTAGTTAAGCCAAATAATTTTCATCTTAAAATGAATTTCAAAATTGAAAAGAGAGTAATGAAATTTACTTTGACTTCAGGTCCAAAAAATATTCTTACATCTATGTCAAAATTAACTTCAAGTCCAAAAAATAAACATAGAACAATTATGAAAAGTAATCTTTCTATTTTATAATGATATAAGAAATGAAACACCATTATGTTCTTGCTCACTTTTTTTTTTCTTTTTCATAAAAAATTGAATTAAAAAAAGAAAAATATGTGATCTTGTTAAATATAAAATAGACAATAAAGTAAAATATAAAATTGTTAAAAAAGAAGTTAAATAAAATAAAATGCAGAAAGAAAAAAAGTAAGGAAAATAGTTTATGTCGTAAATAAATTTTAAATTGGTAGGTAGGGATAATAACACTCACAAAAGTCTAAGAATTGTGTAAAGAAACTTTATTAATAACTCTACGTAGATTATTCTTGACGGATAAGACTCAGCCACTAGATACCTGAGAATAAATGAGAAAGTGTGTGGAATCTGATTCCTATGATGCGTGTATGTGTACAAAAACTTAGTATACAGTGGAAAACACCGCAAGAAGGCCAAGAAAACCGACCAACCGCCATAGCACCAGCCACTGAATACAGAATATTACTAATGTCTGATTCTCCATCGTTGTCGGTGTCAACCACACCTCGAATATCGCACCCACCGTCTTTTTTCTGTGTCAGTAATAAAATCATAAATAAAGGAATGGTGTCTAAAACGAGATATTCTGCCATGCCATCACCTCTCATATTATATACTCCATTCCAAATCCACCACAACACTACACTCGGAAGCACTTTTCACCATCGTAACCATTTGATCAAAATATGTCTTCCACCTCCACGACGCAGAAACGGCAAAAGCCAGTGTCAAACGGCAAGGAAATGGAAACTGTAAGCCACGAGAGGGGCACCGAGGAAGACGAGTTATTGGGAGAGTTGGAGAAGAAAGAGTCTTTGTCTGTGACGAGACAGTTGTGCATAAAACCGACTCACAACTCCGAGAAACTCGATAAGGAAGTGGTTCTGCGGCGGATTCGTCACCGGAAGAGGATGAATAAGATCAGAGCCGCGGTGGGAGGGTTCCTGTTCTCCACCACCACAAGCGATGCAGCTGCTCAGGGAAAGAAGTGGGTGGATGATGCTTTTGCTGCCTTGTAAATTAATCTTAATCTTGTCTTAATTTTCTTAAGTACCAAAATTTCTTAGTTTCACAGCAGGTTAATGTCCCATGGATTCACCAGTTCTTGTTTATTCTTGTGTATTTTACTGGGAAATTGTAACAGAATTAAGCAGCCTTCTTAGATTCTGCTACTGTATATATGTATGTACTCTCTTCAGAGTAAATTTGTTAGAAATTTTAGTGAGTATTTTCCATAACACTTTCTTTTCATTTTAGAAATTTGTTTTGGAAACTTTTTTTTTCATTTTCATATTAAAAAATATACTTTAAAAAATGTTAAGAGAATAACAATGTGATATCTAATACTATATACAATTCTAAACTAACAAATGGAAACTTTCTCTATAAAATAATATATCTGATCTACTTGAATTCAAATTTTTCATTCTACAAAAGGTAAATTTGCTAACGTGTCAATCAACCA
>Ga0209589_1005908_pt1 | contig 20557 bp, 20 predicted proteins | sample CowpeawhiteBW_FD_187525 | JGI IMG/M metagenome (GOLD analysis project Ga0209589, IMG submission 187525) | Root nodule microbial communities of legume samples collected from California USA - Cow pea white BW (SPAdes) (version 2) | ecosystem: Host-associated > Plants > Roots > Nodule | place: USA... | reverse complement strand
TGAAAAAAAAAAAACATAGATAACACAATAATTGAAAGTCAAAGTCTTAAGAACAAAAATTCAAAGAGTAATAATAAACATAAATGATAAACTAACTTTAATAGCAAAGTAATCAAGGATTAAGGACTCACTGTAGAAGGAGAATCTTCCTTATCATGCCCATGACTAGGTCCAGCTCCATGTCCATGTCCATGTACATGACCACGAGCATGATCATGACCATGCCCATGCCCATGGCCATTTCCATTTCCATTTCCATGACGATGGTTTCCATTTAGGTTATCCCTTTCATTTCCAAGGCTTAAACGTTTGACTTCAGCTAAATTAGTTTTCTGAGTCTTTTTGTTTTCCCTTGCTTGACCGAACACAATTGAATAATCAGTGGGCACTCCTGGTGCCTTATGTTCCCACCCTCCAAATTGAGGCACAGACATCTTTGTAGGTTTTTTCTGCATAAAATAATGAAAAATAGGATCATCTTAGTAACTTTCTTTCTCAGTTTTTTAAAATGCATATAACAAAGTTCATTGATATGAATTTAGAGAGAGAATAAAGTTATTGAATCCCTTTGAATTGTATTGGTTAATACCCCCTCATCAATGCACATTAACCAATACAAGTTCAGGGTTTCAATCAAACTCTAACATATACAGAGTTATTTATCTACAAACATTTATAAGAAATGAATAATAGACTTCTATTGAATATTAAAATGTTGAATTATAAGTTAATGTGCATAAGCTTTTTTATTAGCTACCTACAATTTAAATTTATGTACAACCTGGGAACATAATTGAGGTTGTGTTTTCTTAGCAGTATATATTGTCTCTAGATCAACTCTCTAATAGGTTTACTCTGAACTGTTGCAATGTTGGTACCTATAAAACGTGTTGCCTAGGATATTTTTTGTAAAAGATTAAAACACTTCAAGTGTTCTTCATTTATTATCCAACTTTGTCTGATAAAAAAAATTATAAAAAAATATACTATTTGTTTTTTTTTATAAGCATAATTTATACAAACAAATTCATGCACACGAAAATTTAATAGGATTCAATCATCATGGCCTTGTATTGGTTAATGCCCCCTTAAATAATCAATGCCCATTAACCAACACAAGCTCAATAGACATAAACAGAAGGTAATGGAAAGAACATAATATATGGTCCTATAAGTTAATATTATTACTGGAAGTTTATGTAGTTTGGTTTAAGTGAACAAGAAAAAAAAAATTAAAATGGGATTCATTTCCCATTCTAAAAGGTTTATTGACCAAGTTTTAATGCGAAAGATTCCCATGTTTTGAGTTTTTTATTGTCTTTCATACTTGACAACATGATAAGATCATACTGAGAAGGAACCTTGCTGCATTGAGAGAAAGTTTGGTTAGACATTTAGTAAAATAAAATAAAAAATAAAAATTACAGATTACCACTATCAGTAATTAGTAATGATGTAGACATAAAACTAAAAGGAAAGTACAGTAGACCCCTGAAAATATTAATTTTTAAAGTAAAAATGACATTTACATATACGTAAATGATACAATGCATTATATCAACAATTGATGAAATAATATGACATTTTTTATATTTTTGCAACTGTCTTTATCATATTGAAAATATATATTCATAAAGCCCATATTAATATTTTAATAATTTTCTGAAATAAAAATATTGTACAAATAATGAAAAAGTTCAACCAAGGTCAAATATGTATTTTTCATAGTTAATTAATATATAGTACCACTTATGTTATATTCATGAACTATATGATACATTTCACTTTTCTTATCTGTCCAAAGATAGGGCACTGTTATAATAAAAATGCTATAAAGTATGAAGAGACCAAGATCTTGGTGCATTAAAATTGTAGAAAATTCTATGTGTCGATTTTCTTTTCTAAACAAAGCAAGCCTTTTCCTTTCCAATATATCGAGAATATTTTAAGATGTCAAAAGATAGAAGCATGATAATAACTAATTCTAAAACAATCGAAGATTAAATTATAAAAATATTTACACCTCTTGTTTTGCCATGGAAAAATACAACATCAAATTCTAAAGTTTGCCAAGGCCATGAGACTAATTGTATGCTTCCTAAGACTTGTATAGGTAAGTAGCTCTCTGCTTTTTCATTCCCTTTCATTTATCTTTCAAGTTTATATATATAATTTTTCCATCCTGATATTGTCATGAGTATGTATATTATTTCTATTTTACAATAAGTACATAAATGCAAATTATTTAAAGATTGAATGAAAAGTAAGAACACAATTATTAAAATAAAAATAAGTAATATTGGATTGATCTTCAAAAAGGACATAAAATAAGAAGAATTGTTCTAAAAATTGGACAATAAAAAGAGAGGGAAGGAAGGAGTAGAAGTTTTCCACTGAAAGAATATCGTGCATGCATTTTTATACACAAAAGTAATGTTGATCCTAAATCTTGTCTATTTATTTTTCCATTAACCACTTATTGTTGCAATAACCATTAATTTCAAATTTCTCATAAAAAAATGGAGTCCACTTTCTATTTTTGAAAAAAGAAGTTCTAGGCTCCCACCCCCAATCCACCATAATTCATCGAGAAGCTTACCTCCCTTCCTTCCATGGGTGATTCAAGTTGTGAACTTGACTCTTGGAATTGGGATTTTTAACAAAATATGTTTGCTTATAACACCACCTTTTGAAGATGTCTATGCCCTAGTATGGAGGGTGGGAACTTGCATGTCAATGGGATGTAGAGTTAGGAGTTTCAGATCAATGTTAAAGATGTCCCTTCCACAAAGAGGGTTCAATGGAAATGAGGTATTTGAAGCTTCATGTGTCTTCGTTAACTCTAACAAGAGTAAAAGTAGGGCAAAAAATCATGGTTCACCATTCTTCGCACCTTTCCTTTTCTGTAAATAATTAATTGTTGAATGTTAAACCATTGCTCAAATTTAGGGTAGATATCCTCAATTTAGCTTGATAAAAGATAGTTTTTTTTTTTTTATCTTTTTAATTCACGGTTTATAGTTTTTTAGGAGACACTTTATGCAAAAGTCCTCCAAATGTAAACATACTTTACATCAGAATGGTACACATAATTTGTGTTTCACAACACAATCAAATTTATAAAGAGCTAAAAAATAATTACACTCAAAATCAGGCAGGCTATTTTTGACTGGTTATTTGATAAAATAAAGACAACGAGATATTTAAGAAATGGAAGAGAAATCAATTAGGCATACGATTTGTGATTTAATCTAAATATTCTCCACCATCCATCATTGTAGTTTAATAGAGTTCTCAACGATACAAATTCATTGACCTTTATAACAAGAATTCTATATGTTCCTACTGCGTTCAATAGCTTCATATCGTTTAGAAATCGAGGTTTAAGACGATTTAAATATCTTATCTCTCTTTTCATTTTTTAAGACGTTTTTTAAGGATTAAATCGTAATTTTTATTTTACATGATCTTCTGTATCTTTTTTAGATATTGTGTTTCTCCATCATCACAGCATGAGTGTTAATAGCTCTTTGAAATGGAGGCAATTAATTTTGCAAATCAACATTTTTACATTCAATACTTTGAATGGAAATTGTTGGTGCAAAGTGGCTCTAAAAGGCGAAGGGGTTTGAATAGAGCCTATACACATTTAGATATCTTTTCATATAAACATAATATAGCAGACATAAATAAAGCAAGGAGTAAGGAAGAGAAGAATGCACACTGGAATTTAAACTAGTTCACCTCCACCTAAGGCTACATATAGTCTCCTAAGTCACCTATTTAAGAAATTCACTAATCAACACCTTTAAATAGCATGAATATCCATCTCTCTAGGTTACAACATGTGTCAACCTCTCTAGGTATCATGAGTATCAATCTTTTCAAGTATCATGAGTTTATCTTCTCTAGGAGAAAGAGTACAAACCTTTATAAGTATGATGTTTTATTCTCCCCTAAGATCAAGAAATCACAATTACAATAAAGATAATAGCTCACACAGAACAGTTACAATAATGCTCATAGGGTTCATTTCACATAGTGAAGATATATAATGGTTTCACTTAATTCAATAACACTCTCTAACGAGATGGATATGACAATATATGATCATAAAGTATTTCTCTCTTTTCTCTTTTGTCTTCAAGAATGATTTTGACAATATTTAAACACTTGATTTTTTTCTCTATATAATCTCTTACATCTTCTTCATCTAGGTCTTTGTTTATATATATATATATATATATATATATATATATATATATATATATATATATATAAAGAATTGTCGATGTGAAAACACAAAGATAAAAGGTTGATATTTGAATAGGAAAAAGAGTGGATTCGTGGGGTCCTACATGAATTGGCTTATTCGAAAAAAGCCTTGTTCTTTGGAAGATCTGTCTTGTGTATGGTACTACATGGTTCCACCTTGCAAGAACTCTGAACCATTTTCTTGAAGCTCATCCTCTTCATCATAAATGATCTACTTATCCTGAAATGACCTAGCTCAAGAGGGAAATCCCAAATTATTGGACCTTTCAATTCAATCATGCAATCAAATAGAAAGCCCCAAGGACGCCATATTCTAGGAGCCCAGACAATGTGATTAAAAAAATCATCCTCTATCTGGCTGGTTGAGGACTCTTCCCCTTCTTAAAACTCTTATTCATATTTTTCATAGAGAAACCTCTTATCAACAATAGAATTAGATCCTTGGAGCATTGATGCAGAGTTAATTTTAGGATCATGCATTGCATCCATGTGTTTGTGATTTTTGAAAGAGAGGTAATAAGACCATCTTTGAGTGTGAAACTATTCTGGAAACCTTGGAATCCTCTCTCTTTTGTGATTATTTAGATTGTAGCTGTTGAAGATTGATCTTGGATCAATTCTTGGAGCTTTTTGCTTGTGTTTGAAGCTTGGATAAGGTGTTTGTGGTAGGCAGGGTTGTTCTACCACTGAGGTTTGATCTTTCTCAAGCTTTGTGTGTGTGCTTGGTGGTTTTTCAGGTTTGCAAGAGGTTTTTTGGTGTGCTGTCATGATTCTTGTGTGATTCAAGAGACTTGTGTGTGTATTGCTTATTTTGAAAGTGTAAAAGTGTAAACTTTGTAAATATTTTGAAATAGTGCAAAGTCATGCTTAGGTTGCCTTGACAAACTGGATGTAGCTTATGTTTGAGTGAACCAATATAAAAATCTTGTGCTCCAATCTTTTCTCTAACCCGTCTCTCTTGCATTATCATTTAAAGTTTAAAGAACTTGGATTTAAACCATCTTTTTCATATTCTTGAGTGTTTTGGTGGCATCTGTAGCATTGAGCATGTTTGCATAATCAATTAGAACATGTCTTGATTGTTCTTTCACATTGTTCTTGCTCCAAATAGCAAATCTACATTTCTGTATTTTCCCAGTATTTCATTCGATTGTTTTTCTGATTCAATCGATTGATTATACCAGTATAGTATCTGTCTAGTAAAATCTATCGACTAACTATGTTTTTGATCGATTGAAAGTATACTGTCTAGGAACTTTTTGCATCCAAACTTGGTGATCGAATTGATTCAATTAAAGATAGTTTTTAGCCTTTAAAGATTTCCTAAATGTTTTAACTAGCCAATTCAACCCGCCCTTCTTGGAATTTCAACCATTGCAAAACTTACAAAATATATCATAGGATATATCTATAAAACAACATTAAGCTTAATGTAAAAATATGCAATTTTATACACTTTTGAAAAGCACGTTATTGGAGTTGAATTTGTAGTGTTTTTTGAAAACAAAAGGATTATTCAACTCTTGAGAAGATCTTGGTTGAGTTTTGGAAATCTTAAAGCTAATGGTGTCTAATGTTATTGGCGAGACTTCCCTATCATCATGTGTAGGTTTTTCTACTTTTGTTCTTGTATTTCTTAGTTATTTTGAAAAAGTTTTTCCCATATGCAATAGGGTATTGTATATTGTAGTTGTCTTCTTGTAGGGTTTAAGAAATGTACACATGTGTGGAAATCATTTTGTATTCATTAGTAAAAAACAATGTAATCTTTGAATTAGTGAAACACTTTGCTCATATTGCAAAGCATACAAAATGTAACTCGAAAGAGTGAGATTTGTCTCTTGTTTATCTTAGAATCTTTAGTTGGGTATGCTTGTGTAATCTTCAATTCATAGTATTTGTTCCTTAAAAATTATGTTAATGTTGATCTTAGTTATTTAAGATTTCAATTAACTCTCAATAATAAAAAAATTGGCGAAAGTATTGTTTTGACCAATTTAGTCCTTCATCTTTAAAAATGTATGAATTTAGTTTTTTAACTAAATTTTGTTATTTGACGTTTCAAACGCATTTTATGATAGTATTTGAATTGTTTACGACATATTTTCGCTTCAATGTTAACTCAACTATTATCATAAAATGCGTTTAAAATGTCAAATAATGCGTTTAATTCAACTGCCATCAATGGTTAGAAGTATAGTATGTAATCACTTTCAAGCATATATTATTTGTTTCTATCAGAGAATTATTTTTTTCTATCATTTATTTCTAATTTCATTTGTACTTAATTTTTGTGTACAAGGTTTCTAAGGAAGCTGGTTTTGGGAGGAGCTTATTTGAAAGATTGAGTTCGTTAGGTTACCAAAAGTCTCTCCTAAAAGTGCAGCACAGGATGCACCCGGAAATAAGTTCTTTCCCAATTTCTCATTTCTATTGCAACAAAATTCAGGATGCACCAAATGTGAAAAGACATGACTTTGGGAAGACATACCTCCCAGGACCAATGTTTAGTCCTTATTCCTTTATAAATTTAGTTGGAGGTAAAGAACAATTTGATGATGAAGGAAGGAGCTACAAAAATTTAGCAAAGGTTGCAGTTGTCATGACAATACTAAAAAATCTACACAAGAGTTTGTCTTCTATTAATATCTTCGACAGTAATTTCTAAGATCTTTTTATTGCCTTTTTATTATTCTTTCTGTCTTTGGTGCTAGACCTTAGATGGCAATGCAATAACACGTCCTTTTTGAAAAAACATCTGCTATATTTTAGTCTGCATTTCTTTATTTGACAGAAGTTCAGTTCTGAATAGAGGATTTAGATGGTTTATTCCATGGTTTCTAACTACGAAATTCTACTTGTCTTGGTAGTATTAACTAAAATTAATAATTTGATTCACCTTAGTGTGAAAAGATTAACTTTATTATTTTCACTTGTATATTCACTAATTCAAGTAGACAGAAACCGAAAACAGAAAGACAGTGCTTTTACAATCCATGCTGTCTGAATTTGAATAAAGGGCTACCTTTTCTTTGAAGCAGCATGGCTGACATCAAAACATGAATTCAGCATCGGTATTGTGACTCCCTATGCTGGCCAAGTTGCTGTAATTCAAGAGAAACTTGGAAAGATTTATGAAAGTGATGAAAGATTTAATGTCGTTGTGAGTTCTGTTGATGGTTTTCAAGGAGGGGAGAAGGATATTATCATGTTATCAACTGTAAGAACAAGCAGTAGATCATATCTTAAGTTCATTTCCTCTCCGCAGAGGACTAATGTTGCTCTTACAAGGGCTAGGTACATCTTCTGCTATTAACTTTTCTATTTATTGCAGTCTTAATTACTTGTTTCTTAGGGTATCATATTAACTGAAAAACTGCATTTCGTTTGATATCTTGCAGACACTGCTTGTGGATTTTGGGGAATGAATGGGCTATTACAAACACTGTAAATGTTTGGAATGCAATAGTGCTTGATGCCAAGAGACGTAAGTGCTTCTTTAACGCCGACCAAAACGAGGAAACTACGAAAGCTATATTGGATTCCAAGAAAGAGGCAGATCAGTTTGATGATTTGCTTGATATAAATAGTGTCCTGTTCAGGAGCAAATTATGGAAGGTATATTATCCTCGACTTATTTTTTATACTTGTTCTTTTATTAACTTCTGATTGTTCACTGGTACTTTTACATTTCTCACTTTTTTTCTTGTGTTGCACTGGTAATGTGTTGTTAGCAACTTCTTCAATGGTTATTTTCATTATAATATCTGAATGCACAACATCTAGCGTATAATCTACCAAAAGCATTTCCTGAAGTAATCGATGTTTGATATTTGATGACTCATTAAAATTAAATATAGTTGAAATAAATCCTTGTTGTTTACTCCAAGTTGAAGCCATTTATGCCCGACTAATTTACATTGATTTTCTATGTACGTATCTGCAGGTTTATTTTAGTGACAAATTCTTGAGGTCATTCAAACGGCTAAAATCTGAAGTGACCAAGAATAGGGTTATTAACCTTCTTGAAAGGCTTTCCAGTGGATGGATACCCAAATGGATTAATGTGGACTTGTGTTGTGAAACATCATCTCAGATTTTGAAGAAGTTTAAGGTTGAAAATAACTATGTTATTTGTTCAATAGAAATAGTCAAAGGTTCAAGGTATATTCAGGTTTTGAAGATATGGGACATACTACATTTAGAAGATATCCAACAGTTGGCCCAACGCCTGGACAAAGTGTTCAGAAGATACACTGATGAATATATTAGGATGTGCAAAAAGAAAGGAACAAATAATCTTGCGTGAGTGCTTTCATTTGCATTAATTTAAAAACGTTTAAGCTCTTATTTCATTAACTGATAAGGAATTTGGTCTTTTCCCATTGTGAACAGGGGCATAGAATTTCCATTGAATTGGCAACTTTCAGCCAATATCCAAAAATTTGAGAATGTTCATAATGATGAAAATGGCAATGATGATACAAATGAAGCCGAAAAAACAAGGGTTGAGCAGGAAGAGTGTATGTTGTTGATGAAGTACTGTTCAATCTCGAAAGATTATATGGTTCATGGCCAAGATAGTCAAGAAGTGGATCTTCCGTACGAGGTAACTCATGAGCAGAGAAACATCATTCTCTTCTCAAAGAGTACATTTGTACTTGGTCGTAGTGGTACGGGAAAAACCACAGTTTTGATCACTAAGCTTCTTCAAAGTGAGATATTGCACAGTAAGGGAGTTCAACAGTTCTACGGATCTGAAATTTATGCAAATCTGGAACAGTCCAACGAGATTGCTACTGAGACAGAGAGACCAGTCCTAAAACAGCTATTTGTAACTTTGAGTGCTGAACTATGCCAGAAGGTCCAACATCGTGTTTCCCTGTTGAAAAGGTACGTAGATTGGATTCTGTCATAATACTATATCGTTTGATAACCTATTGTTTTTTACTTTATTCATAAAGGTAAAAATGACGATGGAAATTGAATGTGTATAAAGGCTTGTAGGTATAGACCCTTTTATCAGATTATTGATTTCATATCACATTATGATTTTTTAAACTTTCAACTAAAGTAGAAAGTTATAAGTAGTCTCACCAGTTTCATATACAAAAGAGTTTTGATATATGCTATAGGGTAATGCTATTATTACCTGACTATAGACCGTAAAAGCAACAAATGGATGAAGTTCGATAGTGAATTTACCTTTAAGATTGTTGTTTCTAATGTTTTTGTTTGATAAATATTGTAATAATATTAAATGTTGGGTTAATTTATGTCGTCTATTTGATTTTATATCTGAGAAAGCTGAGTTCCTGAAGGTATTCTATTGGTGCTCATCTACTTTCATTGAACTAAGAAGCCTTTTATTGTTTTATTATGGTTACTAAATTTTAATTTTTGATGCGCCACAGGTCCTTAGGTGAAGGAAGCACCTTAGCTGAAAATACTGCAGACCAATTTAAGAATATCCCAGATTCCTTTGACGGTCTTTCATGCGATTTATATCCGCTTGTGATAACATTTCGTAAATTTTTGCTGATGCTAGATGTGACATTGGGAAATTCTTATTTTGATAGATTTCATAATGTGAACCTTGGTTCAAGGTTGAAAACCTTCATGATGAAGGAAGTGAACTATGAAAAGTTTGAGTCATTATATTGGCCGCACTTCAATGTCCAGCTACGTAAAACTCTGGATTCTTATCTAGAGTTTACTGAAATAATGTCACACATAAAAGGTGGTACAAGAACGATCGAGCATGGTAAGTTAAGCATGGACGAATACTGTGATATATCTGAAAACCGAACTTCATGTCTGAGCATAGAGACAAGAATAATGATATATGACATATTTCAAAACTATGAAAAAAAGAATATTCAAATTGGCGATTTTGATTTGGCTGATATAGTGATTCATGACTGAGGGATCAGAGGTACAAGGGTGATCAAATGAATTTTGTATTCATAGATGAAGTGCAAGATCTGACAATGGCTCAGATTGCTTTATTTAAATATATTTGCAGCAATGTAGAAGAAGGTTTTGTTTTTTGTGGAGATACAGCACAGACTATGGGGAGGGGAATTGATTTCAGATTCCAAGATGTAAGATCCATTTTCTACAGGAAGTTTGTCTCAGAATCCGAGAGCTGGAATCATGACAAAAGAAAGGGGAAAGGACGAATTTCAGATATTTTTGTACTGAGTCGGAACTTTTGCACCAATGCTGAGGTTCTGCAGTTGTCACAAAGTATCATTGAAATTCTTCATCATTTCTTTCCTCATTCTATAGACATGTTGAAAGAAGAGACTGGTTTGAGAGTAGTGAAAATCCCACTTGTGATTCGATCAAGAAATGATGCAAATTCACTTCTGAAAGCTTTTGGACAAAGTACATGCAAGGGTGTAATTTTGGTGAGAGATAATTTAGCACGAGAAGAAGTGCTTCGAGTTGTTGGAAAATAAGCTCTTGTTTTAACCGTTTTGGAAGGGTCTTGAATTTGAGGTTGGTGGCACCATAGAACTTGATTGGTTTTACTCCTGTTTTTTCTTACTCTGTTTTTCTAAAGTTTCTTTCTGGTTATCTCAGGATGTGTTGTTGTATAACTTCTTTACCTCTTCACCTCTGCAAAGGAGATGGAGGGTGATATTTGACTATATGAAGGAACATCATGTAGGAATACAAACCTACTCTCGAGGATATTTTGATCAAGATTCAAATCAAAGCGTTTTGTGCTCAGAACTGAAGCAACTATATGTTGGTGTTACTCGTACGAGGAGTAGACGTTGGATTTATGAGGATGCAGAAGAGTTCTCTACACCTATGTTTGACTATTGGAAAATGAAGAATCTTGTCCAATTCCAATAGCTGAACTATGACACGTCGAATAGGTCCATTATTTTATGTGTTGATTATTGAGGATATGCAAGTAGCTTTCATAGATGAGGAAAGCTTTTTTTTTTTTGTTGTAAATTCTTCATCCTGCAAGGGTTTACCAAATTTTAAGCATGTACGAATCTAAGAAGAAGACGACAAGTAAACAATGGACCTCTAATATTGTTTTTCTTACACAAAATCCTATTTTTCTTTGACTACACTCTAAGGAGGGCACGTGAACTAACCTAAGTACCTAACACTCTTGCCCCTAAAATTAAAATGACAATCAATAACCATTCCTAAATTGACAAATTGTGAGGGATCCCGGTGTGTTGACACTTTGTTTTGCCCTCCATTTCACACTATTAATAAAAAAAATAATATTAATTTTAACTTATGTGGTGCAGGAGTCTAATACAAGATATTGCGGAAAATTTCTATACATACGTTGTTTTGTGCATAACACATAACACGAATAACTACATTAATACACAGAGCTAACCTTCTACTGGGATTAGATCCCTTGGTGTGTATTGGCTTTTTCTTTATACCTAAGCACTTTAATGAATAATTCAGTTGTTTAATATTAAGTGTTGTTATTACCAAATGCAAAGACCGAACACAACCAAAACGACACACCAAAATGCCATGAACAAACCATAACTAGATCGACTACCAACGACGACAGACACCCAATAAGGAACAACAGCTTACGGTTGGGCGAGTCAAATTTCGATTCCAACAACCACTTCGAACCCTAAGCTTGAAAATGAGAGGGAGAAAGGCTTTCCTCAACATGAGATTGAAAGTTTACCAAAAGAAGTGACACGGTTGTATCCTCAAGCCTAGGTGCAGCCCAAGCATTCCTGAAGGCCATGGACCATAATTTCCTAAATAGGCCCACTATTTCTGCGGCAACCCATTTGGGGTACAATACACAATGGGTACTTCTTCCTGCAACCCCAAACCTTCTCTTGTACCTCCAATAATTACACTTTTGACCCTAATCAAAAGTATGAAACGGATTCCGAAATCCGTTTTATAAATTTTCATGTTTTTTTATGAAACGGATTTCGGAATCTGTTTCTAGAAAAAAATTAAAATTTGTAAAACGGATTTCGGAATCCGTTTCAGAAATGTATGAAACGGATTCCGAAATTCGTTTCACAAAAAAATAAAATAAAATTTGTGAAACGGATTTCAGAATTCGTTTCAGAAATGTATGAAACGGATTCCGAAATCCGTTTCACAAAAAAAAAATTTGTGAAATGGATTTCGGAATCTGTTTCAAAAAAGTATGAAACGAATTTCAAATTCCATTTCAGAAAAGTATGAAACGGATTCTGAAATCCGTTTCTAGAAAAAAAAATTAAAATTTGTGAAACGGATTTCGGAATCCGTTTCATACTTTTCTGAAATGGATTCCGAAATTCGTTTCACAAAAAAAATATTAAAATTTGTGAAACGGATATCGGAATCCGTTTCAGAAAAGTATGAAACAGATTCCGAAATCCGTTTCTAAAAAAAATTAAAATTAAAAACGTGGTTGTCGTTGATGTCGCTGAGGGAGGGGTCGACGACGAAGGAGGTTGAGCTGGGGGAGGGCTGGGGGAGGCCCATGGAGAGGGCGGGGAAGTGGGTGGAGGAGGCGATGAGGAAGGCGAGGCCTTCGCCGGAGGGGCAGGAGGGAGAGGAGAAGATGGAGAAGGAGAAGTGGGAGGAGAAGGAAGCGGTGGAGTTGGTTTGGGGGACAAGAAAATAGAGGGTCAAAAGGGTAATTATTGGGGGTACAGGAGGAGGTTTGGGGGTGCAGGGAGAAGCCCCCATGCACAATTCCTAGTTTTTGCAAACTATGGACCCAAATGGAAGCCCCTTAGGAAGCTAGCCAACCAATGCATGCTTGGTGGGAGGGCCCTTAATGAGAGCAAGTGAGGTGAAACACATGCTAAAAGCCATGCATGACTGTGCCAAAGAAGGAGAATTAGTGGTGTGGGTGATTTGTTGAGTTGTGCCATCACTAATATGGTGAGGCAAGTGGTACTTAGCCAGAGAATATGTTCAAACAAAGAGTTGGAGTGTAAGGAGTTTAGGAGATGATGGTGGAATGAGAATGTTTATCATCTGACTTTCTTTCCTTTTTCTAATCATAAGATGTATCCTTTACCGTGAAGAATTTGTTCACTGCAAGCACAAACACATTAACTAGCATCATAGAATGGGCATTGGCTGAAATGTTAACAAACCCTAGTACTGTTATTAGGGCACAAAGAGATATGGATGAAGTAATAGTAAGGCAAAGAGTACTTATTAAATATGACCTACCCAAATTACCATACCGTGAAGCAATATGTAACGAGACATATAGGTAGAGCTATAATTTGACTCAACCATAGAGTTTTGGCCATGACTAACATGGATCGGGACCACAAAAGCCCGTAAAGTCAATAATCTCTCTATTGAAAAAACCTTTAAGGTCAAAATGCCAACAAAAATTATATGGGTCAGATCTAGCTCGTGGTTTCTTTTTTTCAAAACATGAAAAAAATATTTATATTTTTGAAATATATTATTAGACACATAACCAATAATCCCTGTGAAAACTAAAACTCAGCTTGAATCGACCTTTGCCCAAGGTCTGTCATCTCGACCTTCTGCCTAGGATGATTAGTTTTGACCTTTGACCTAGGAGAACTAGTCTCGACCTTTAACCCACGATGGTTCGACTCAACCATTGGTTGGGAGGACCATCTTGACCTTCAACCCGAGATGGCATGTCTTGTCATTTGAACTTGGTCGACGAGTCTCGGTTTTCAGCCCTAGTCGACTCTACTCGACTTTTGGCCTAGGACGGCTAGTCTTGGCCTTAACCCTACATTAGTTCTTCTTGACCTTCGACCTAGACCTATTTGTTTCAGCCTTCGGCTTAAGGCGACCCAACTCAACTCTTTGGTCCAAGTTGACACTATTAGACAAACGACATCAAGAAGGGGGGGGGGGGGGGGTTGAATTGATGCTTTTAAAAAATTGTCTTGATGTCTATACTTAAGAAAATATCCTTTTTTTATTATTCATTAAGTGCGTTACCGGAAGCGTAAAAAAATTAAAGGAAAGAAGAAATTCACACAGCAATTTATATTGGTTCGGGTATAGCCAACCCTACATCCAGTTCCTAGTCACTTCAATGTGAGAATGCCAATATTAATTCACTATCTTTAGAGAATTTCAATTACAACCACAATGACCTAGTAAAACATGCAAAAGAAAAAATATAAAGATTGATAAACACCTATCTTGAGCCCTTTCAAGATATGACAACACCTCCCTTGATGAAAAATTTCAATTAAATAAATGGAACACTGTCACCTAGAAAGTAAGAGTATAAAGATAGAATGTTCAGCAGTAAGCTCCTTTCACAAGTGAATTCTCGTTACTAACTTGAATAGTAGAGGCAAAATTGAATCAATATTTTTGTGCTTCTCAATAGTAGTGTTTTGTGTTTTTCTTGTTCTCAAATTAGGTTATTTAAAGAGTTTTACTTGAGTTTTCTTAAAAAAATAATTCAATTAATTCAAACATAAAATCAAATAAATTCAAAAGTCAATTTTATTCTCTACAGAGAAGATGATTTTTAGGAGAAGATATAGTTAGAGAATATTTGATTTAAGAAACAATTTCAATTCAAAAGATATTTTTATTTTTGAAAATCTATTGAAACATAATTTAATTAATTTAAATAAAATCAAATAAATTCAAAAATCAATTTTTATTCTCTGTAGGAAAGATGATATTTAGGAAAAGATGTAGTCAGAGAATACTTGATTTTAAAAAAAAGTTTCAATTCAAAATATATTGTTATTTTTGAAAAATTGTAGAAACATAATTCAATTATGTTTTAACCTTAATTGATTATGTACGTGAAGAGAAATGATTTGGCTGATAATTCCTCTTATGCTTCCTCTTTATCCAAAGTGACTTGACACCCTAAATACTCTATATCTTTATCTTGAGCTTTCGTTAATCTTGTAGTATTTTTTCTTGAGTATCCATCAAAATATTTAGATTTCAAAGAGGTAGTGGTGACATCCTTTTTGCTAACATTATCCCTAAGAAAACACCTATAATGAAAGTAATTGCTTGACTTTGTAGTCAGCACAAGATTAACACAAGTGGTAAGAGTTGAATAATCATATCATCATTTAAAGAATTTAAATCACATGGATTAATTCAAACACATTAAGCTCCCCCTATCATAATAACATGTATTTCTCCCCCTATTTGTGAGCACAATGTAAACATTCAACACATATAATCATCCAACACATATTCAAAACATATAGAGTCACTCCCTCTTTATATTGATTAACATTTAGAAAGGAGTATAATTCAAAAGAGACACATTTAAACATTTATCAAATCATATATGCTTAAGAATTAATTCCTCAACCATTACAAATCACATTTAAATCATGACATTTAGTTCCAGACCATAGAGAGATTAAGTGACTATCACAACACAAAAAAACATATTAATTTAAGGAGTTACCATCTAAGATACCTAATGCCCTTCTAAGCTCATAATTACCTATCCTTTGGTAAAGGTTTGGTGAAAATATATGTTAATTGATGATTGGTATCTATGAATTCAATTATGCAATCTCCTTTTATAATATGATCTTTGATAAAGTGATGTCTAACATCTATATGTTTAGTCCTAGAATGCATGATTGGGTTCCTAGTTGTTGGCAAAAGCAAAAGACAAGTCAAATGCTAAAGCAAGATTTTGATGATGATAAAAGAAGCCTAAAAGCCATCTGGAAGTCAATATGAAGAACATGTATTGTTATGTTTAAAGTTATCTTGTAAATTGTACTTAGAATAGTTTAAGAATCAACATCAAGATCAAAATTCTGGTATTTCTCAAAAAAACCAATGTGATAATCGATTATCACTTAGGATAATCGATTATCCTGAGCTGATTCCAATCTTTCAGAAAAGCACTGGAATAATCGATTATCACCTCTGATAATCGATTATCTTCTCAAAGTTTTGTTTTCAGAAAATACACTGGAATAATCGATTATCACTAGTGATAATCGATTATCACTAGTGATAATCGATTATCCCTGTCAGTTTGAACGTGACTATTCAGTTTTTAACCTAATTTTGGGAACCCCTATTTAAGGAACATCAGAGTTACTTCGAACTCACCTTTTTTAGAAGCTAAAGTGCTAGTGTTGTGACTGCAAAGAGAGTTCTCTCAGTGTTCTCAAAAGAAGCTTTGAAAAACCTAGTGTGGGTAGAGCGATAACTTTTCCTGAGAGGTTTTCTACGAGATTGAGTGTTGTTGTTGTTGCTAGGAAAGCTAAGGTCAAGGTTCTCTGTGTGATTCAGAGAAAGGTGTTCATCTCTTGTGTGTTCAAGAGAGGCGTTTTCTTTCCTTAATATTTTGTTATCTGATTGTAATCTGATACTTGTTAGTGATTGAGTTAATCTCTTTATTTGAAGAGATTAACAACTGGACGTATGATCTTTTGATCTGAACCAGTATAAATATTTGTGTCATTTCCTTTTCTCTATCTCTTTATTTTATCTACTATTGCTTTTAAAGGAATTGATATTTAACTTAATCGGTTAAATTTCGGAAAAATTTTAAAGTATTAAGTTTATTACTTAAAACCAATTCACCCCCCTCTTGGTTTTTGTCCAAACGTTAAAACATTCTGCGGCGCGATACCAATACTAGTGAGATTGATTGCACTAGTACTATCACATTTTAAGGGGATATGATCTAGAAAAATATTATAATCCTCTAATTGATGTTTCATCCACAAAATATGGGCACAACAATTATCAGTTGTTATATATTCAACTTCAGTTGTAGATAGAACAACACAAGCTTGTTTCTTAGAATGCCAAGAAACAAGTGAGCAACCAAGTAGATGACACGTTCCACTTGTACCTTTCTTGTCTAGTTTACAACCTCCATAATCTGAATCTGAATATCCTATAAGGCTAGGTGAAGCTCTTAAAGGGTACCATAGGCCAAAGGTTTTAGTTCCTTTCAAATACTTAATTATCCTCTTTACAACAACTAGGTGTGATTCTTTAGGGTTTGCCTGAAATCTAGCACACACACACACACACACACTATGCATAATGTCTGGTCTACTTGCTGTAAGATAAAGTAAGGAACTGATCATACCTCTGTATTTGGTTTGGTCAATCATTTTACCTTGTTCATCTTGATCTAAGTAGCAAGATGTTTCCATAGGGGTAGTTGCTTCCTTTGCATTTTCTAATTCAAATTTCTTTACCAATTTCGTGCAATATTTGGTTTGTGAGATGAAGATGCCTTTGGTGCTTTGATTTATTTGTAATCCTAAGAAGAATGTTAGTTCACTCATCATGGACATCTCGAACTCACCCTGCATAATCTTAGCAAACTCTTGACAAAGATCATTGTTAGTTGAACCAAATATAATATCATCGACATAGACTTTAACTACAATAAACATCTATGTGCTTATCAAGGTCAATGCTTGCATTGTAGTGATCCAACGTAAGCGACTTCTTGTTACTAGAGAGGAACCTCCATAATGTCGTCCATAAATGGATGTTGCCAACCTCTACCTACTATGAAAGAGGTATTTACCGTACCTCTATTCTTGGTGTTGTTGTTTCCATTTCCCTCCTTGATCTCTAGTGTAGTCTTCTGAATAGAAGCAATGTTTTTCCGTGTTTTCCTTCTATTTTCCCTTCTCACCACCTTCTACCTTCCTTTTCAACTTGGCATTTTCGTACCTCAAACCATCCATCTTCTTGGCTATTTTACTAAGCAAACTCTTACTACATTTCCAACATCATTATCATTTTTTGAGAAGGTTGCCAGTCTCCTTAGCTCTAGTCATCGTGCTCCTTATAGACACCATACAATCCTTTCTTCATATATATATTGGCCCCATGGTGGGTGTCAAAATGTTCTTGCAAGATTGAATATACCTTGTAAGATCTCCTTTAACTTTTCTCCAAGCGTGCTGCAAACTCTAACTTCACACGTTTAAGCCTGTCTAAAGTTTTTGTCTTTCCGAGGCCCGAATGGGGTGTGCTTGCGAAAGACACTTTGACACTTAAGTCAGCCACAATGTGTCATATGGTAGTAAAAATGCAGTAATAAGGAACGTGATTAATTTACTTTGTGTATTGTGATATTTATACCATGTTTATGGACTAGATAGACCTGATGCACGTGGTTAATTTCCTTGATCCACTTTGCCTAGTATCTTGCTAAAATGCTTTAGTTATTGCCTTAACTTAATCTTATTTGTCATTGTTAATGACTTTACAGATAGGATGTCATTATTATAGAATACGTTTTGAGGACATATCAAATTAGTTTCTCAAAATATTCTTTGATATGTATTGTACATTGACTTATCTCAAACGATCTTATTATAAAAATTGTGTGGATAAAAATATATTTTTATTTGCTTTTGTTAGGTGAACAATAATTTTAAAATAACCTATTTTGTTTATAGTCTTAAAGAAGTAAAAAGAAATCATGAGTTGAGTATAGCATTTAAAATAAATAATTATTTGAAATGAAATGGGAAAGAAAATTAGTTTATTGATTTGAAAAGAGTTTGGTAACTTTTAACTGTGAGACCCCTTTTATTTCCCTTTTTCTTCTCTCCATTGAATTTCTCACTCAAGCTGTTCTCCCCTCCCATTCTTGTAAGTTCACTTCAAGTCCTTCTCTTTTCTCCGCAAATTCGAACAATGGAGCATCTCCTTCTTTAAAGTTCTAACTGAAGTCCTATTCTCACTCTAAATTTATACTTTCCAACTTCCTAGGTTGTGTGATTGAGCGGTTCCTTTGTTGAAAATGTTTTGCTTCTTGGGGATTTCATAAGGTAAGGGAAGCTAGCCAATTTTCTCTAATTTTCGCATAGAAGTCTTTCTAATGGGTTGAAAGTTCATGATTTAGTACTGAATGAATGTTTGATCGGTATGATTGAATGTATGAGTGGATTGTGCAAGAATCTGGTGCTGTTGCATGTTGAAACAGATTGGGAACCTGGTATTTTTGCCTAGGCGAGTAGCTCTCGCCTGAGCGAAAACGCCAGGAATTCACCCCCAAGAACTGCGCGAGGTCTCGCCTAGGCGAGTTGGGTTCGCCTGAGCGAGAGAGACGCTCTCGTTTAGGCGAAATAGTTTAGCCTGAGCGAGAACTCGCCCAGTTTTAGAGTTGCCCACTGTTTGAGTCCCACTCAGGCGAGAGTGACCCGCTTAAGCGAGGATGACCCTCTCGCCCAGGCGAGATCCTCTAGCTTGAGCGAGTTCTTCTGCAGAATTTTGGTTTTTCCTCTGTTTTAAATTATTGAAAGTTATCATGAATAAAATATTGTGATGTCTGTTGTACTATGCTTGAATTCCTATGATTAGTAAAATCTATAGTAGAATTGAATGAAAACAGATTATCGGAAGGTATGATAGCACTAGAATTCAAGGGAAATTCTAGAGGGTAAGTTATTATATGTAAGAACATGAGGACTCCTAAATTGGTTGGTATCCTGAAACTCCAATAATCATTCATGCTCAGATAGAGCATAATGGATTATGTCGTGAGGAGTAGCAGGAGGTCCTAGTCTCTAGACTTGATCAAGTCTTAGACGCGAAGGGGACTTACCCTGTGAGCGGTCGGGTGATAGCCCTATGTGTCCATACTCTGCAGAGTTTGGGAACCGTTACAGGTGCAAGCCACCCAGAGCTCCAATGTTCCTTACATAATCCGGATATTGAGTCTAGAGTTGTGGGTATTATACTGTATCATGAGAGCCTAATTAGTTATGATGGATGTGATGAGTTCTGATTTATGCTTATTATTAAACTGCATGATTTCTCTCAATTAAGTTAGCTTACCCTTTCTTGCTTATGTTTGTTTCCTCTGTGTTTTCCTTTCTCTTTTGCCATGGTTGCCTTTTTGGTTTGAGCAGACACCAGTGCAGGCGAAGATACTCCTCTCCGTGATAGGAGTTGATATGTGGTCGCAGTTATCTAGTAGTAGTTGGTACCTTATGTTCGGTTGAACTTTGGCGTTTTGTTAAACCCTTTTTACCAATGGCGGAGCATAGAAGGAGCTGGGAGGGGCCATGGCCCCCCAGAGATTTTTGAATTTTTTTTTAAATATATATATTTTAAAATTTTTAAAAATTTTTTAAATTATAAGTAGTATGTTTTATAAATGGATTAAAAAATTTTATTTCTTTTATAAAATACAACCAATTAATGTTAATAGATAATAAAACATAAAATTTAATATATAAAGAATAAAAATATTTAGGTTTAATTAATCTTTTCGTCACTATTTTCATCTAAAAATATCAAGTTGGTTCTCAAGTTTTTTCTA
>Ga0209589_1005907_pt1 | contig 20558 bp, 10 predicted proteins | sample CowpeawhiteBW_FD_187525 | JGI IMG/M metagenome (GOLD analysis project Ga0209589, IMG submission 187525) | Root nodule microbial communities of legume samples collected from California USA - Cow pea white BW (SPAdes) (version 2) | ecosystem: Host-associated > Plants > Roots > Nodule | place: USA... | reverse complement strand
ATTTTGTCTCCTATCTCTATAAATATGAAGGAACTATTTCATTATTTTTTCAAATTTTTTATTCTATTCTTTTTTTTGTATTATTCGCTAAAAATACTATACTATAATAGTGGAATTGCTATTACAAAGTCAAAAAAAGGACACCCTGGTGAATAATATGTCTGAGGGGTTCAATAGTACAATACTTGATGCAAGGAGCAAGCCAATCATAACCATGATGGAAGAAATTCGGATTTACCTTATGAAGAGATGGGCAAGCAATAGAAAGAAGATAAGTACATATTAAGGTTCCATTTGCCCAAGAATTAAGAAAAGAATGGAAAAGGAGGCCGAAAATACTAAACATTGGCTTCCAAGGTAATACTACTGTTATAAATATGGTTTACTTATAAATACAATTATTTTGCTAAGGATATATGTGGGTTACAATATAAATTGACTTTGTGTGCTTTCATTGATAATAGTTGGTCAGGGCAAAGATTGTTTGAGGTCAACCATAGGTCAATGATTGGAGACACATTTGTGGTTGACATAGATAAACAAGAATGCAGCTGCAGAAAGTGGACCATAACAACAATTCTCTGTTGTCACGCATTCACTGCAATCAGATTTTAAAATTTGAATGCTGAAGACTTCCTTCCACATTGGTTTCTTAGCTCAACTTATGAAGAGACATATTTGTCATTGATATACCCTGTCAATGGTCTTCATCTATGGGAAATGACTTTTGCCTGTGATGTTTTGCCTCCTACTAAGAGGGTCTTGCCAGGAAGACCGAAAAAGAAACAAAGACTGAAGTCATGGGAATTGAAGAAGGACGACACTCAACTGAGGCAAGGTGGAACACGTAAAAAATGTGGGATATGTAGACAAGTAGGACACAGAGAACTAATTGCCCACATGCTCCTCCTGCACCACAATAACCTGCTTCGTCTAAGACACACCAAGGAACCCCAACAGGTCAAGATCCTCAAGGAAGTCAGCCAAAACACCCATCTGGAGCATTTGAGCAAAGTTAGCCTAATCAAGTTACAAAGCCAAGTTAGATTACTTTGACTCAGTCAACCATGCCACATGAACCACAAAATCAAACTCTTCCCACACAAACAAGCCAGACTACTATAGCCCATCAAACTCAGTCAATTAACATCCATCTATAGAGAGAAATTGTCATACAAGAGTGGCCCAATATTGAATACATGAAGACTTTATATCATGTCATTTTGTACTTCATATCCTGTTGGATTGTGGGATATTTTGGAAGAAGCTTGTTATGTATTTAAATGCTTAGGAGATCATTTTGGTTAGCCTTTTATGTCTTTTGAACATCGATTGAGTATCCACTTTAATTAGCAACTTTTTTGTTTTGAAGAACAATATTGAGATGCATTTTGGATTAATGTGATGTTGTCTTATTCTGCACAAATTGACTTGAATGAATCAACCAATATATTACTACATCATGATGTGTTTATTATCAACCTTATATTGCGTACCAAATATTTTGGTTACCAGGTCCATGTAATACTTCATTACCAAATTTACTTAAAATGTTCATTTATTCCATAAATTTACTTCAAAAAAAAGTTACAGACTCTAAATTCATTCCATAATAAAAATACATTACAAAAACATAAACCAAATACATAGTTTCCAAACCACTACTGCATCCACTTTTACAAGATGTCAACAAATTTTGTACAACTTATAAACTAATATTACATTAATGAAACCCAAAAACCATATAACCCCTGTTAAAAATTTAACCCATTTTTCATACACCATAAGGGATTTTTTCAAAGTATAGATCTTTCTCCTTTGTCACCCTATGGTAGCATCCCTTTCATCCCCATTATCTTCATTGAACCACTTGAAATAATTGCATCCTTTAGATTCTTAATTGCCACCACTTCATTGTTTACAGAAAATGAAACAAACACAAGAAGAAATTTGTTAGGGCAACCCACAAATTGCTTTCCATAAATGCGGATTATGGAAACCAAAAATTAACACCATAAATCATACCTTGTAGTTAGGGAAACCCAAAAATTACTTTTCACAATTCGTAACTGTTTTAACCACTCTCAACACAACAACCTCCCCACAATAGCATATTGGTGTTCCACCCAGACCCCTATATGAAACAGCAGGGGGAGACACTATGCTTTTGTGAACCTCATGAAGAATACACACAACCCTCACTGCGAGACATTGGACAATTGATCGAAGACCACCTCTTCAGGTCCAAACCAGAAATGAGAACACCACCTCTTCAGGTCTGAACCAGAAATGAAAAGGAGAAGAAAAAGAAAAAGAAGAAGAAGCTAACGGGCAAAATAAACACATTCAATTCCTTAATACATTGTACATGTAACACTGTACAATTTTTCTTTTACACATGTTCTTTAGTAATTGACACGTATTTGTTCTTCATTGCCACATCACCACAATCTTAACGCCGTTTCTAAGAATCTAACGGGATGGATTTGATTGATGCACTTAAGCTTATTTGGAGACCAAATTGACACTTTTTTAAGACGGTATACCAATTTGACACACTTCACCCAAAGTGGGTATCATCCGAGTAATTAAACCAAAAAAATAAAAGTCAAGAAGAGCAAGGCTTAAAAAATGACTACCAATTTTGACATTGAGAAGATTTTTAATTAAAACGACTTCAAACTATGAAGGATCAAAATGAAAGTTATCTTAATACAACAAAGAATGGTGTAATAAAAGGTGACACAAACATGTGAGTGTCTTTATCTTATAAGAAGACTAACATGATCAATAAAATCAAGAAAGATCATAATTTTATGTCTTAGATATAATGTGAAACTCAAAGATAAAAATAATTTTTTAATTTAAAAAAAGTTATTTATTAAAAAATAAAATTAAAAATATAAAAATGTACACTAATATTAAATATATATATATATATATATATATATATATATATTTCATTTTTCTATTCTCAATTTTATTTTTTAATAAATACTCATTTTTTTAAATTAAAACAATTATTTTACCATTTTTAACTTTTAAGTTGTTAGATTTAACTATTTCATTTATTTAATTTTTATTTTAAATTAATTATCTTTAAGCTAAAATAAATATTTTTAATAAAAAAATATCTACAAAATAAGTAAAAAAATCTTGATAATAAAATTTAAAAAAATATTTATTTATTTTTAAAATTAAAAAGTGAACACAATTCACTAGAATATATAAACTCGATCTAGTTCAACCTATATCATTTATAAAAATGGTTCAATATTATTTAATTGTTGAAATTCACTAGAATAAACGATAAACTTACCATGAGTAATTATAAGACTAAAACTTATTTTTAATAGATTTAGATTTTAGAATTTGGACACGTAATTTAAAGGTTTAATCATGTTTTTGGTTCTCATTTTCGTAGCAAAATATAATTTGGTCCCTTTATTTTTTTTTTGTCTTAATTTTGTCTCTTCCGTTAGTGATACAGTAACACCTTTAAAGGGAGTGTCACGTGTCAGTTCCTGAATTTTTTGACTTTTTTATTTTATTTTAATTTTTTGAATTTTTAAAAAAAATAAAAAATTTGTCATGTGTCAAGCTGTTATTGTGCCACGTGGTAGTGACAATGACATGTATCACTTATATGTCAGGTGTCATTTCCACTTTTTCAATTTGGTTCCTTTATTTTAATTTTTGTCTCAATTTAGTCACCATTTTTTTTAAAAGTTGGGCAACTTTATTCCTTTCCAAATTGAAATCAAATTTAATTTCTATATAAATGTACATAAATATTTCTATCAAACTTGATATTTCAAGTAAATATTTTTAACAAAGTTAAGTTTATTTAATTAATATTTTAAGTTGAACTTTATTTAATATTGTTTTAAAGTTGTTAATAGAAAATAATGTTAATAGAAAAAAAATTCATAAATTATATTAATTATTTTATTACATCGTACTTTAATATTGTTTTTTTATTTGAATTTATATTTTAAATAATTGTAAATTTTAAAATGTGTAAAGTTCAATAATTTGTACACAAAGGTTTGAATTGGTGTAAAAATAACAATTATAAAAATTATAAAAATTATTTTAACTAGTTCATGTAAGAATCGAAAACACATAAATTTAAAATTTGAAAACAATTTTAAGTAAAGTTGAATGTGAAACGCAAATTTAAATAAACTTAGCTATATTAAAAATATATAATAAAAATATCAATTTGAATAAAAATATCAAATTTAATAAAAATATTTGTATAACATTTATATAAAAATTAATTTTTGTTTCAATTTGGAGAGGGACGAAATTGCACTATTTTTACAAAATAGAAACTAAATTGAGACAAAAATTAGAATACAGGAACCATGGCATTATCACTGCCACAACACTTTGTCACTACCACGTGACACGACGACAACTTGACACATGGCAAATTTTTTATTTTTTAAAAAAAATTCAAAAAACTAAATAAAAAATAAAAAAAATTTAAAAAATCCAGGAACTAACACATGATACCCCATTTAACGCTGTTACTGTATCATTAACGGAAATAACTAAATTAAGATCAAATTTCCTAAAGCAATGACCAAATTGAGATAACAAAAATAGAGGGATCAAATTGAAATTTTGTTATGAAAATGGAAACCAAAGACATAATTAAACCTAATTTAAAATCTTTATTTTACATTTTCAGTATTAGAACTTGATATAAAATTCTTTACAAACTTTAATTATTAATAATTTTTTTGTGAATAATTTCTTGTGATTTTACGGTATAAAATATTACTTTAAAATGAATATAGTAAAAGAAACCTTTCATTATAATTATACTAGTATAAATATAGGCGTATACACATTTTTTTAAATATCTATAAATTATTAAAAATTAAAAATTAGTAATTAAAAAGATAAAATTGAAAAAACAAAAGCTATATATAGTTATTTATTTATAAATTATTTATATTTTAAAAGTAGTATACATATATTTTAAATACCTATACATTATTTAAATTTTAAAATTATTAAGTTTTTTGTTAAAAATTGTTTTTTCTTTAATTTGTCATGGTTTTGATACTTGCATTTCTATAAACATATACACTTCAAAATTTTTCATATTTTTCGTAAAGAAAATAATTGTACTAATAAATTAGCTAATTTTTAAAAAAACAATATAAGTAGTTAAATGTTTTATTTTCATATATTTATTTAGATTTGTTTTTCATAAAATGTATATTTTGTTTATGTTTTGTGAATTGTATGTTATTATTTTAATAAATTTTCATCTGATGACAAATGATTGATTGACTTTAAATTATCAAAATAACTTAAATGTCAAAATTAAATATGATGTGTGATATAACCTTATTAGAAAATTTGGAATAACAAAACATATAAATAGTTATAGATATATAATTACATGTATATCTGTAAATAAAATAAATTTGAGTTATTTTAATGAAAAGTATTATAAAAAATATCGTGAAATAATATTACGAGTAATTATTTAAATTTGAAAAAATAATTATTAAAATAATAAAAAAGTAAATAATTCTTTAGCATGAGTAACTTTTTAAAGTAAAAAAATAGTTATAAAATAATAAAACTAAAAAATAATTTTTTATTATAAATAATTTTTAAATTTAAAAATAGTAATTAAAAGAATGAAAATAAAAAAAATAAAAGAGTCTACTTATAGATACATTTCTTTTATATATATATATCATTAATTTTTAATAGAAATAAAATAATATTTTAGTCAATAAATATTAATGCAAATAAACAAAGCTATAAAAAAAGTTGTCAGCGTTTTCTTTTCTTAATTTATTCGTTTGCAATAAATTATTTATTTATATTTTATAGTTATTATATAAATATAGTGATTGATTTCGATTTCTATCGAAATCGCAAATTGTGCGAAGAGAAAAAAAGTTGAACTTCTCTGTCTCAATCGTTTCGTTGTAGTTTTCTCTCCTTTCCAATCACAGCGATCTCCGGAATTAGGGTTTCTTCATTTCCTTCTTACTGGTTTGTTCCCATTTTTTCATTTTCTTTTGCTTTTTGTGCAATTCGAATCACAATTTTATTAGTTACCATCTGTTGCTGATGAAAAGGTTAAATGATCAAAGTGTCGTTTGGTGTTATTGGGTTCCAATCTGTACTTCCTTAGATCGATGTATTGCTGCAAATTTCATGACTGTAAAATTGTTTCGAAATTTGATTGAAGTTTTAGTTTAGCCTGATCGTGTTTGGAAAGGGATCACTGAAAAGTGAAATTTAAAGCTTTTCTTTTGTTTTTACTTGCTCTTGATCTTCTTGATTAAATTCTTGATCTGATGTCCTGAATTTCTGTATGAGTGATCAAGGAATGACGAAACATATTTTATTGAATCTAGTTACTTGCACATGCACTTATTAGAAGGGTTACAATAAAATTTAATGATCGAATCCCCGTTGATATCTTGTGTTTTAGGCTCTGTAGTTTGCTGTTTACAGCTCGTTCAATCATACTCTACTCTATGTGTAATCATACTCCACTCTATTTGTGTGTCTTTTTTTTCCTTTTCTCTTTAATTTTTGCGTTTGTAGATAGGTTTGGATTCTTTTGTATTTTTTAGATGCCTTAACCTTTTGATTGACTTTATTTTTGTGTTGACTGTTTCTTTCTCTTGTATGTGTGGGGAAAGGAAGATCCATATCAAGACTAGTTTATCGACATCTGATTCAACTCAATGAAGCCGCAATCATCGTCTTTGAATCCATTTGCAGCCTCATATGTTCCTCTCTCTAAAAGGGGGGCAGACGGTAGAACTACTTTTACAGAAAAAGATTCCAAGAATTATGATGGGAGTGTTTGGTTTCAGACTCGTCAGGATGCAACAAATGACCAGCAACTCATCATTGCTAGTTCAGAAAGGCTATTTAAACCTGATGCTTTTCCGACAAAAAGCCAGCCTGCCTCAAGTTCTTACACTTCATCATCTCAGAATGTGGTAGAGGTGGCAGAAAATCAGCTGCTAGCCGAAGAACTGGATATGGATTTGGAATATCTTAGGATTACATTTCCTGGCATATCTTATCAGTCCCTTGTAGATGTCTATAATGTAAACAGTGGAGACTTGGATGCTGCTATTGACATGCTCAGTCAACTTGAGGTATAGTTTTTAAGTTGTTCGTTTTTCGGGTTTAGATGATTTATCCAGTGCCTCATTTTTATTCTTTCAATTTATTAATTGACAACTTTTTTCTGTCCTCATTATATAAGAGTAGTCAAATATCATGCTATGCAAATGTTGAATCTGGTAATATGTTGTGATAATGGACTGGAAATTTGGGTTAAATGTGTAATAAAGTGTTGATGAAATAATAAATTGATTCCCCTTTCTGTTTCCATTCGTGTTCTTCCTGAAGTTTGTCTCTCCAGATGACAATGGATAGCAGAAAACGTTTCCATCTTATGGTTGTGGAAGCCTAAAGCGATATGAGATTTCTGTCAAGTTTTTTTTTTTTTTTTTTTTTAACTTCCACGTGTTCCTGTTAACTGTGTTTTTGATAGTTTTGGAGTTTTTGCTTTTTCTTCTGTTTTCTTCCCAAATGTATAAATAATTTAAGGAGTTTCATACATTGTGCTTTGATTTCAAGTCGCCGCCGCCCCGCATCCGCTTTCTTGTTCCGTTTTTGTTTTAGGGAGCAGGATTACTGAAATGTTATATATTACTTGCAGATATGGATGTTGTCATGTCTAAAATCTACTGTGCCAATTGATGTTAGTTTAACAGTTTCTGGTATAATGAATTTAGAATTATCATAATTTAATTATGTAAAGGCAATTCATTAGGTGGAGATACTTTTAGTATTCAGATCAAGTACCAATGGATCACTTTCGAAACCCATTAAGTTGAAAATCAATTTTGAGGCTTTTCTGTTTTCGTGTTACAGTTAGAGGGAGATGAATCTTCTGGAACTCTTCCAGAGACACTTGATATTGGTGATGTTTCAGAATCTGGATTACCAGCTGATTCTACTTCCTTAAAACAGAAGAATGTAGCAGAGGAAACCAGCACTTCGTCTAGTCACATGGCATCAGGCGATGTCTTATGAATTGGTTTGTCATTCATAATTGGTTTTGTTGGATATAAAAATAAGTGTAAAAATCAAAAATATTTTACATTAGGTGGAGATCTTCGATCATCGATTTAATGGTTCTGTATAGTTCTCAGCTTTGTCTTGTTTTGGTCATTATGGTCTGAAATGTTTTCTTTTGGTGAGAGTTGCTTGAGCAATTGTGTAATTTGGGACCCCATTCAATTACATGAATTGGAGGGTGTGAGAGAGGTAAAAGAAAAACAACATAGTGTCTTGTTGACTTGCTTGCTGGATTGTACCATGGTGAGCTAACTTTAAGGTTTTGCTGCTATAGATATATACAACATATTTTGTCTTTCTTTCATCACTTCAGTGGTTATGAATGCCAATTTTGAAATAATTTCAATTTTACGTACTCTTATGAAAAACATTATATATGAAACAAAAATTAATTAGTTTTAAATGAATTTTTAGATCATATAATTTTTATGTAAAACAATTTATCCTCCAAAAGTAATGTGCAGGTGGTAGGGGTGACGTATATAATAAATAAAAATTAAGATTTTCTTCAAGTCACGTTTTTGCTTAAAAAAGTTAATACAACATTGGAAAAGTTACGTGGTCGTGTATTTTAATTTTTAATAATTGTGGCAAAACGAAATACTGACTATTCATTTCATGTTTTAAAAACTGTCGTGTACGTCACCTGATATTTATTCTAACGGAACAAGCGTTAAAGATGTTTTAAAGTAGGAAAAGGGAACATGGCATTATTATTGGAAAACGATAGATGGTCTTGGATTGAAACATATGAATAAATCTTATCACTCACTACGCTTGTAATTATAAATCTGTCAAATGGCTGCTTTTTATTTATGGTCACACCAAACTAATCTAATTAGATATTGAGATTTAAAAATTAGAAATTGTACAAGAATTAAAATTTAGACAACGTTGGAGACCGAAATCAAAGTACAATTATAGGCTAGAGACGAAAAATATACTTAATTTTAAAATAAAGTTGTCTTAAGCATCGAGCAACCAGTGAATTCTTAATACTTAGGTTTACGAGGATTAATAAGAGTTATATTAGATGAATTAAGGGAGAACAGATAAGAAATCAGGATAAAAGAAATACAGAAAGAAGGGAGGTGGAAAGAAAATTGAGGGATTCAGACTCACGTCGTAACACTCTTTCGGCAAATAAATAAATTTAACGACGATATAAAATTCTCATATTGTAATTATGTACAGTTTATGAGTAATATTTAATTTTTTATATTAAATAGGAGATAAAGATAGATATGTATGTGGATGGTAACAGGTCAGGATAGTGCCCACTCGCAATGTAAGGTCTACTTTTTTTGTCCTTAATGTTTAAGGGCCTGATCTTATCTGTTGGGTCTAAAAACTAGCCCATAGGGTAACCAAGATTTTTAGAGCAACTTGTTTCCCTTCATTTTGCATTCACTTTGCAAACAACCCCTTTCTCAGCCTCTCTTCTCTCTTTTCATAGCTCTGCTAGGGTTTGAACTAGTTCCTCTATTGGGTGATCGAACTCTACTTCCAGGTAAGTAGAACTCTAGACCCTTGTTCTTTTTATGCATCCTATTCTGTTTGGAAGCTCTGTTTCTGCTGTGACCTCAGCTGGGAATCTCAGTTTCATCCTCCTTGGTTGTTTTTCCAGTTTCGCAAGCTGTCACGTTCCGTAGTGCTCTTCTCCGAGTGTTGGCACAAATTTTTTAGCATTTTCTAGGTAAGGGAAGCTAGGGTTTCATGTATTTATGATTATTTTGCCTGTTGTTGGACTGTCCTTGTGTTCTTGCATGTTTAAGTTGTTGCTGTGATGGTATGACCACTATATGGTGTATATTTCTTGTTTGAATCTGGTATGGCATGCGTGAGAGCTGGAGAGTTCTGCTGAACCCGCCTAGGCGAGTGGGTTGGTCGCTCAAAACAAAATCTCTTGCTTAAGCGAGGAGCTCTCGCCTGAGTGAGAACAGTAGCAGCTCACCCCCCTCTCTGTTTCGAGGGCTCGCCTAAGCGAAGGCCACTCGCCTGAGCGAGATTAGTCTTGCCTGAGCGAGATGGGCTAGCTTGAGCGAGACCTCGACATGCACTCTGTTTGCAGTCTCGCCCAAGCGAGAGTTAGTAGCTTGAGCGATGGGTTCCTCTCGTCTGAGCGAGAGCTCCTTAGCCTGAGTGAGATCGACAATGTTGATTCGATAAATGCATGTTTCTAATGATTGGTTGGTTTGTTACTTTAAAAAGGTTATGTATGATGCCTGGTATGTATTCTATATGACACGATGGGACGTGAATTGATGAGCTTGGTATGAGTAAATGCATGAATCATGATTGTGGCTGATTGGATTAATATTGGCATGAGCTTGGTGTGATTATGCGTATGAAATATGATTGGATGGTTGGTTGAATATGAGCATGAGATTGGTATGCATGATAAATCTCTGGTTGGTTGGTGAAGCATGACTATGGTATGGATTAGGACGTAATTCCATGAATCTTTTGGTAAGATTCATGATGGTACCCCATGGTTAGGACATAATTCCATGAATCTTTTGGTAAGATTCATGGTGGTGCCTCATGGTTAGGATGTAATTTCATGAATCTCTTGGTGAGATGTCATGGTGGTGCCTCATGGTTAGAACGTAATTCCATGAATCTCTTGATGAGATCTCATGGTGGTGCCTCATGGTTAGGATGTAATTCCATGAACCTGTTAGTAAGGTTTCGTGGTGGTGCCTCAGTATATAATTAAGTAAGGATTAAAGTAAGGATTGCATCCTAAAGCTCTAAAGAGTCAGTTAGTCTCGCGTAGAGCGTACTGACTCAAGTGGTGAGAGTGGCAGAAGGCCCTAGCCTTTGGCAGGATAATGGCCTTAGATGTTTGAAGGCTAACCTTGTGCGTGGTTGGGTGAAACCCATTGGCAATGACTCTGTATAGTAGTAGAGGCCACCACAAGTACAAGCATCCAGTGAATCTGACTAATTATATGTATCCGGATAATTGAGTCTTAAAGTCTTGTGGGTTGCTATCACATGCTTAGTTGATTTATGTGTGCTTAACCTTTAAATTGTATGCTTAGTTGTATGATGAAAACCTTTTCATTCTAGCTTACCCTTCTGTTTGCTTGTGTTTGTCTTATGTGTGGTTTTTCCTTTTTGCAATGATCACCAATCCATTTGGTGTGAGCAGATATGGAAAACCCTAGTAATCGCAGTGACGACGGAAATGTTGCAGCTTAGTTAGTATGGCTTGGAGTGGGGCTCATTGTTGGACTCACGTTGGAAGTGTTTTCATCATTTTGTAATCCCTTGCTTATGAGCAAACTTTTGGACATTTGTTGAATCTTTATGTCTTATTAATGGTATCATGGTGTGCCTTAGTTTTCTTTATTGGATATTTGGATGGCTGTGAAATCCTTATACTCTAAGTCTCGTTCCCTTGGATATTATAATATGTACGATGTTTTATTTTAATAGAATTGTCTATTAAATGGGACGTTACACGCAACACGGTCTACAAAAAAAAAATCATCCGGTATCTGTCGGATATCTGTTTAAGAAATATTTGTAGATTTGTATAAAACCTGCGGGTACATGTGAATACCTGCATATCCGTGAATATTTAAAATATATATGTATTTTATAAATTATTTAAATTAAATTATATAAAAAAAATTAAATTAAATTAAATTAAATATAATTTTAATTTTAATTTTAATTTTAATTAAATTTAATCTAATAAAATATAAATTAAATTTTAATTTTATTTATTTGTGGGTAATGGGTACTTGCGAGTACGAGTGATATGATACTCGCACTCGACCTATTTATAAGTGGGTATTAAAATATTTACTACCTGCAAATAAAAAATATTTGCAGGTACTAACTAATTGTCACAGATTTTATTCATAGATACTCGCAGCACAAATATTTTTGTCGGCCCTAGGTATATGTATGTTCTATACTCGTATCATTATTGCTATGATTAAGGACAACTAAACTAATTGTAACCGATCTAATCCAAAGTATTTTGAAAACTTATTAGGTTAACAGTCATTTTGGATTGAATAACAGACCAAATTAAATGAATAAAGTAAATTAGAATGGATAGCAGCGGTCAAATGTGGAAAAAATTTATTTTGTATGTATAAAAAGAAAATATAAAGATTGATAGCAAGATCCTAAATGCAAACCACAATTCCTCCTCTGCCTTTTATGAGGTAATATCCTCCTTTTATTTCATCTTTAACTTTTCACTTTCCATTAAATTTTGAAAACTCACTATTTCATCTTTGTTTTCACCTTTTCACTTTAAATTAATCTTTTGAAAACTATGAATGATGTTCATGTTTTCATCCTTGTTCTCAATCTCACAGTTACAAGGTTTTGCCTTTGGATGAGCACATCATATTGGGTGAGTATTTTTACCTTCTCCACCAAATCTTCTATGTCAGTCTTAATTTCTTCAACTTTTTCAAAACATATCTTATACCTCTGTATGCTCGGACGTGCGATAACAACAAAAAAATATCCCAATTGTTGGATTACAAACCATAATATCTTTATTTTTTTTTCTCATTCGTTTTGTTCATTATATATAACTCGCTACCCACTCGTTAACTTGTAACTTGAAAAATTTTGGATTTGATTAATTCCAACGGTCGGTATAAATTATAAAATGGTAGTTTCAGATTATACTATATTGGTTAGATTGGAAAATGAGGTCCAATCTAACCGTTGCTCAACCTTAGTTATGATCTCGTTCTTATTTTAGATTATTAAAATATCTTTAATTTATTATGTAATTTAAAAAACTTATATTAACTTTTTTGTCTTTACTTTGCTAACTTATATTTAAGATGCACATTTGATATTTTTTATAGTTTTTTATAATTATTTGATATTTATCCAATTGTTATTTTATATTTATATTTATAATTCTTTTCTGGAAATTTTACATTTGAAGAAAAAATGTGTAATATTTTTTAATTGAAGATTTGATCATATAATGTTTTCTTTAGGTATAATTACTCGTATAATACCCAGTATGGGCCTATGTGTCCAATAGGTACCCGGTTTAAAAAAGTATCAATTGCATCCCAACTTTTGAAAAGTGCTTCAATAACATGCCACGTGTCAGTACGTGTTTTTTTTTTATTTTTTATTTTTGAAAAAAATAAATAAAAATGCCATGTGTCAAGCCCCTGTGTGTGACACATGGCATTGTCAGTGCCACGGGGCATTGCAATGCCACGTGTCAGTGTCACTATCAGATGCCATTGTATTTTGATTTAGTCCCCATATATATCTTTTTGTTTTAATTTAGTACCTAAGTATGTGTATTTGATTCAATTTTGACCTAATATTTTTTAATAATTAAAATTCATTTTTTATAAAATTAAAAGTAATTAAGTATAAAATTTTTACGAAAATTAAGTATTTGATATTTATATTAAAATTTAGTGGTAAAAGTTATTTTATTAAGTCATTTTTAATAAACAAAAATTAGTATAACATTCATACCAATAGAAATTTTGGTTTAAAATTAGTAAGAGACAATATTGTTCTATTTTAGAAAAAAAAAATTAACAAAACATGAATACTTAATAAAAAAGTAATTAATAAAGTAATATGTTAAAAAGTCATTTTTAATAAAAAATATTAGTATAACATTTACACAAATAATAAATTTGGTCTGAAATTGAGAGAAACAATATAAATATTAGTACTTAATTTTGTAAAAATATTTATACTTAGGTAAAAATATTTAATTATTAAAAAAATTGGGAAAAAATTGAATGAGATACATATACTTAGGTACTAAATTGAAACAAAAAGACATATATGGGGACTAAATTGAAATTAACACAATGACATCTGATAGTGACACTGACACGTGACATTGCAATGCCATTTGGCACTGACAATGTCACGTGTCACACACAGGGACTTGACACATGGTATTTTAATTTTTTTTCAAAAAATTTAAAAAAATTTAAAAAAAAATTTAAAAAAACCACAGACTGACACGTGACATGTTGACTAACGGCGTTAGTCAACTCCATCTGAAAGGAACCTAATTGAAGCACTTTTTCAAAATTTGGGACGCAATTGACACTTTTTTTAAAATTGGGTACCTATTTGACACACTAGCCCCAAACTGGATATTATACGAGTAATTATACATTTTCTTTATTATGATGTTTATTCTTTGTAAAAAGTTATTTAATTATTATTTGAAATAGTGAAAGGACTAATTTGGATATGAGTACAATACCATCCTCCTGAAAGGATAAGGACAGGACAAAAATTTCACATCATTAAGTATAAGAATGAGGATGAGAATAAACTTTATTTCAAAAACGAAGATAGAGTAGTCAAATTCATATGCACCTATTGATCCATGTGAGCAACCCTTAGGTAATTGTAGCCTTTTATATGCTTGAGGGTCCATGGTTATCTCATCTTAGGTTTAAGGTGTTCCACATACCACACTATGACAATCTAAGAGCAGTTAGCACAATTAAGCAACATGGAGTGATATGCTTAGTTGCTTAATTTTGGAGTGTTATACGCCAAATTTTGAAGTTAGTGTCTGATGTGAATCCAACCAGGTAGAAGAAAAAATAGGTGACATGGTTTTTACTAAAGTCCAATTGTCATAATTTCAACTAAAAAAAAATGAGTAACACTTACTAATTTGGAGCGACTAACAAGCATGTTTTTGGCTGCATTAATTTTAGTATATTTTATTTTACTTTGATAGAAATAATTGCATGAATGAGATGTTACAATACCAAGAATGTGGACGACTTTTGAGTGACTTTTGGTTGCCACAAATTCAATTACAATTAGCCATTAAGTAGTGTGATCATTATTAGCTTAAGGGGGATCATTATTAACTTATGTGGGATGTAACTACAATTAATGAATCATTTGTAATGTTGATGGCTAAATGATAAGGAATCTTCAAGTGAGACGAATTTGAGGACAAATTCTTTTTAAGAAGGAAGGTATGATAGAGGACAATCTCCTAAACTTCAAGTGGTACAAATTTAAGGACAAATTCTCTTTAAGAAAGAGGGAATGATAGAGGACTATTCCAAGATTTCATACAAGAAGAACTTGAAGATGAACCTTTACAATTTAAAGGACCTATGACAAGGGCAAGGAACAAGAGATTGGAAGATCAAATCTATTCGAGGCTCCTGATGCTACAAGCAATTGGAAATTTAAGGATATGAAGATCATGACTTGGAGCATATTTGAAGGATAGTTTTTAGGAATATTAGTTTATGTTTTTGGACTTTAGGTTTTCTTTTATAAATTAGTTTATGTTTTTATCTTTTGGACTTGGGTCTTCTTGTAGGGTTCTCAAGTTTTCTTAAACTTATGTGACTATAAATAAAGGTACCAAAAACTGATGTGGACACTTTTAGTCATGTATTGAATTTGATTTCATTAAAGAGAGGATTCTCTTTGTTCTTGGCTTAGGCCTCTGGTTCTTATCAAAGATTAAAATCTTTGTGACGAATCTTCAATTGCTTAAGCTACAGGAGTTTTTTGCCCTACGCAAAAGAGAATTTGAGTGGTAAAAGGCAAGAGAGTACATTCAACAAAAAACCTATAAGTGTGATACATGAGTGGGAATTTGAGTGCAACACATAGAAGAGTGGTGAGGTCCTAAATATATATGATTATACAAACATTTTCTTGCAAGAACTAACAATATTGAGTAATGCAACATGTTTCCACAAAGGCATCCTTCGAGAACTGGTTTAACATATGGTTTAAATTATTGTACTCATAATTAAGATCATTTGGTTAGAGGACTTGAAAGTACCAAGAGAGTGACACGTAGAGATATAGCTAGTGCTTATGAGGCCTTGGTAGAGGATGTCAATGCCTTGGAATCCAGAATCATAAAGCTAAATGGCAAGATTACTAGTACTAACATAGAAATGAAAAAGCATATGGATTAACATCACAAAATGCACATGATTCAATTTATTACATCTAATCTCAACACATAGGTTTAGCTCTCCATGGTGGAGAACCTAGGGTTTACAAATTGAAGAGATATGGAATAAACGGAAACCAAAGAGAAGATGCAAGTCTTCTCCCAAGGTTCTTGGCAGACACTTCATGCTTCAAGTGTGCCTCCCATTTGTGTCTCCATCTCCCAATCACAACCCATCTTCCTCTCCAACCCATAAAGGGGTGAAAAACCACCATGAATGGAGGAGAAGACCCAAGGAGGAGTGGGAGAGCTTCCCAACACCCCTAGCAACCTCTCTATCGTGCAAAATGAGGAATGGACCAAACCCTCACGAGAAACAAGATTAAAAATCCATTTTTTGACATGTCAGCGATGTCACCGCTCAGCCTTGTCTCAGCAGCACTCAGCGCTAGGTTTTACGAATTGAATAGCGTTAAGCCCCACTTTCCACCGCTCAGCCATGTGGCGCTCAACTCCAATTTTCCAGTGCTCAACCTTAGGCAATTTGACAACATTTTGTATTTGAAGCATTGGCGTGATTCTAGTGGCGTTCGACGTAGGTATTTGCTTCAAAATCAATATTTTCTTGTTGAATCATGCTCCCTTGAGTTCTTGCTTGTTTTCCTCCACCACAAATCTTTCCTATTAACTTATTTAACACAATTAAAAGAGATATTAGAGGCAAAACAAGCATAAAACAACTAAAACACAAAACAAAACACACTAAATTGAGGATATAACAAGATAAAAGCAATGAAAAAGTTGATTTATTCATGATAATAAACACACAAAAAGAGATAAAAATGGACATTATCATGAATCCAACAGAGTAGAAGAAAAAGGTGACATGGTTTTTAATGAAGCCCAATTGTCATAATTTCTACTAAAGAAAAAGGAGTAACACTTGTTGATTTGGAGCGGCCAACAAGCATGTTTTGGGCTGCTCTAATTTTAGTTTATTTTATTTTACTTTGTTGAAAATAATTGCATGAATGAGATGTTATGATACCAAGAATGTGGATGGCTAGCTTTCTAAGTGGTGGGTTTAGTTTTATTGCTTTTTAGTGACTTTTGATTGCCACAATTTCAGTTACAATCAATCATTAAGTAATGGGATCATTATTAGCTTAAGTGTATCATTATTAAGTTAAGTGGGATCATTATTAGCTTAAGTGGGATGTAATTGCAATTAATGAATTCTTTGTAATTCTGATGGCTAAAGCTTTTATATAAGCTGAACAATTTTTATAAATGACAAAAAAAAAGTTGATTTTTATTCAGAAATATTAGAGTTTATCTTTTCTATATTAGTAAGAGTGATTCTTTTAAGTTCTTGAGTGATTTAAGAACTCATTGGTTATATCAAAGAACTTTCCCATCTTTTGTGTATTGTCTCCCTTGGAAAGAGTGATTATTTCCTTCCATATTCCAAATTCACCTCTTGTTCTTTCTTTTTCACCCAAATTCAGAAAACTCAATTATGTCTAGATTTATCTCCTGGTCATAACTCTCGTCCTACTTGTCCAAAATTAGTGATTATTAATCCCAAATTAAAGTTTAGAATGTCTACTTTCACCTCGTTTTGGAATCACTTCAATTGGAGTTATACAACTCGAAATATCGACGTTTTATAAACTACTGTCCAAATTGGAATTTTAGCCACTTTCCATTCCATCTTATCTCTAATTTTTTTCTAATTTTCTACGAGGTTCTAACCCTAAAGATCCTAAATCAGACCTTGTACAAATGGGGTTTATGTCAGTGTTTGTTGAGGACATTGAAATCGATGGATCGAAGAGGAGTGGAAGGTAATTACATCAAAAACAATGAGGTAAGTGCATCGAAAAGATGAAGACATCGAGGACAAGATTTAGAAAAGGATGATGCATAGGGAATAGAAATAAGAAGTTGAAATAAAGTCAGCAAAGGAGTGGAAATTCAAAAATGATCAAGAACTCAAAAAAACAAAAATTCTTCGAGAAAGACATTTGTTAAACATAATCAAAAGAGGGACTATACGAGATTGAAATGGGAGTTGAGGCATATGATAACGACTATAAAACATGGGCTTGAGATAACTGATACAATATGGACATTTTTTATACAATTATTGCGAATTATATAATTTTCTTATGTTATTTAGGCTTAACTACAAAAAGTTTAGTCCACTTTTACCTCATTTAAGGTACTTTCATTTCATTGATGCCATAAAATTTGAGAACCTTTATGTTAGACTTATTCTTCTTGAATAGCATTTAGTCATGTGTCCTCGACCCATATGGTTACAAGTCTCGTTTCTCTTCTTCATCATGGCTTCCATTATTGGAAGGATTCTTTGAAACTTTTCTTCTCCTTCCAAAATGATCCTTTCTTCTATTTTCTTTTCTCTTCTTCAAATTTTCTCATTTCGTGATCAATGTTTTTTCTTTCTCTTTCAAGTTGTTTATCCCTCGTCTGAACTTATCTTTTCAATTGGTTTTTTCACCTTAAATTTGGTGGCATGAGGCAAACGTAGAGTACAAGATTTTGACATTTTTCCTACATAAGAAGTGAGTAAAAGAAAAAAAGATATAACTAAAAATATTAATAGTTACAAATTAACACTAAAGGATGTAAATGAGGTAGAAGAACCAAATTATGAAATTACACACCGAATGATCGGTTACATAAAAGATTAGAGATCATATTAGCATATGAATGTGTATTATAAATAAGATTTAATCTCCTCCTGTGTTGCTAATTAAAATAGAATATAATGTAAATTCTACTATAACTTATTGTTGACTGAAAATAGAATGGTAAAAGAGGGATTGGGCCAAACAATGCATGGGCCTTAGTTGAACTAGGATGATTACCTCATGCCTTTTATTTCCTGCACCTTCAATTTCTTTGCACACTCGCTCGAACTTTGAAATGAACATTTCACCCTCTGGAAAAGTGACTTCCGGATTACATATTCCATAACATTTCCTGAACAAGCTTTCTGAAATTTCTGGAATAACATTTTCAGAACGAAATTTCCTGATATGATTTTTGAAATGAAATTTTCAGAATGTCTAAAATGTGTTTCGGAATAGAATTTTGAAGGAATTTCTGTAATAAAATGTGTTTCAAAATGATTTTTCCAGAATACCCATATATGAAATGTATTTAATAGAGAGTTTTCCAAAGCACATGAAATATGTTTCCTATGCAGTGTTCTTCCTCTCTTCTTCTTCCTTAGTAGCAGCGATGCGACGATGGTGGTGGTAGAAACGAGAGTTGCGATAGTGTGGTGTGGTTCAATGGTGAAGAGTGTTTATGTCTTTTTCTAATATTATGATAATATTCAGGAGGTGTAGTAAGCAATAGCCTTGTCGCATACTTTTTACTTTTTTATACTCCTTTTACGCTTACTTCTTTAAACACAACCTAAAGCTAAAAATTTATGCTTTACTCCTATTTTTACAAAGAAGAATAAAAAACGTACCCTATTTTCATGAACCTAAAAAATGCAAAATAAAGAAATTAATAAGCTATTTTTGTGAGCAGTTCGTCCTCTTTTTGAAGTTAAGTTATTACTTGTAATTCGTTTATTCCTCACTTTGTGATTATAAATTTATATAAAAAATTTTGTTTGTAGAAAGTTGGTTGACTTAACATTAACGAATACTTAGGTATTTAAAAGTACTTATTTTAAAGTTGAAATTAAAGGAGTTTATCAACAATATTGTTAAACTCGAACATCGTAAGAGGATCGGGAAGGGAATGAAAACTCGTAACTCGAGGATCGTAACTCGACTCGTAAGAGTTACAAGTAGATAAAAAATACATATTCATAAATAGGTGCATCATTTAAAAAAATATAAATGATAAAAACAACTCAGATAATTCATAAAATGAATCCATAACAATTAAAATAGTTTCATAAGTGTGGCCAAGCATAAAACATCTAATAAATTGTTCAATGTTTAATACAAACTATCCAAGGAATTCATTCATATCAAAAGTAGGATAATCATCATTGTCCTCCATAGCATCTTCATTTTCATCAATGTCCTCTCCTCTAGGACCTTGATCATTATCAACAATTGGAGGAACCTCCAAATGATCCATAGGTGCAACAACACCACCTCTACTAGCATCTTCATTCTCTCCAACTTCAAGTAAGACTTCTTCATATGAAGCATCCAAACTTGAACTTGCTTCATTTTCCTCCACTGTCCATTCATCATCAGAAGCAAGATCATCCATGTTATAGTCCTTTGTTTTCCTAACATCCTTCTTCTTTTTCAATCTTGAATTAGCCATTACAAAGACCACATCATTCATGGTCTTTTGCTGTAAACAATTTCTTTTCTTTATGTGGACCTAAACAATTACAAAGTTAATTAACACCTTATACTAACATCTAAAAATAATTATAAAATCAATTTCATAAATAGGAATTCTTACCCTTTCAAAA
>Ga0209589_1005906_pt1 | contig 20560 bp, 14 predicted proteins | sample CowpeawhiteBW_FD_187525 | JGI IMG/M metagenome (GOLD analysis project Ga0209589, IMG submission 187525) | Root nodule microbial communities of legume samples collected from California USA - Cow pea white BW (SPAdes) (version 2) | ecosystem: Host-associated > Plants > Roots > Nodule | place: USA... | reverse complement strand
ATATATATATATATATATATATATAAATATATATATATATATATATTTCTTCTATATATATTATATCCAATTTATATATTTATCTTATTTATGTATTTAATTTATTTATATTTCTATCAATCTATTTAATATTATATATCAATCTAGCTATATTTATATAAATTAATGAATTTCAATTAAAATATGTAAGAATCTTCCTTCTCCTTTCAATTATCTCTCATCTAATTTAAACTTTCATATTCTAATACGTGATTTTATTATCTTTTCGTCATAATAATTTTAGTAGTTTTAAATCACAATATATTTTTAATGAAATTTAAAATATCTTTTTATATATTTTCTGTATTCCTAAAAAATACAGATCCGAAAATTATTATGACAAAAGGACCAGGAATCACATCCGAAACTTAGAACCACAGATCCGCAGTCACTGCAATCTTCTCCTTCATCGTAAGAGTAATTTGTGAATCGTGCCACCACCATGGAACCTCCATGTTATTCATACACGAAAATGTGAACATCACACTTGCATAAATGCAAACAAAAATCAACCATCTGCAGCAAATCACAAACCCTAAATCGCATCTCCTCCCCCAAATCGCGAAACCGCCTTCGTCACAACGACAAAATTCTTCACGTTGCCGCCACCTACACGTCTCGCCACCATCAACAACAGATCTCCATCCACGTACAATACCAGTCTGCCACACACCTGCAACACAACAAACTGATGCCCACTTCGCGAGCCCCAAATCGCACTTCGCCAAGCCAAAACACGAATGACCCAAACGTCAAGTAGTCGCGAGTGGTCGGTGGAGGTGGGTGGCTGAGAGAGAGAACGCGCACGCAAGGAAGAAGAAGAAGAAAAAAAAAAGTGATTCGCGATTTTTGAACCCTAACGAACCTTTTGGCCTCGGTTCAATTTTTAAACGAGGCAGAAAACAGGTTTTGGCAGCAGTTCAATTCCCCCAGAGGCAAAAAATAGTTTTTGGCCTCAGTTCAATTTTTAATTGAGGTAGAAAATAGTTTTTGGCAGCAATTCAATTCCAATCGAGGCCAAATATCACTACTATAGTGACATTTTTGCAATATTAGCCAACTTTTACGCTTCGAGTCTTCAAAATCGAGGCATATCATACCTTTTAGCACCGATTTTCTAATGAACTGAGGCATAAAAGTTGAAAAAAATTGCAAAAGTGCCACCGTGCCATTTTATACTTCGGTAAAGCGACAATCGAGGCCTATAACACGAGTTAAAAGGCCAAAATTGCACTAGTGTGCAATCACCAAGGCTCAAGATTGGTACTCTGCAAAGGCCTTCATCAAAGTGGGCTGGGGAGACTTTGTAATTAGATTGGCCTCCTATTGGGATATAGTGATACTCATGCCATCATATATTTGCATCTCAGCTCCCATCAAACGCTTGTAAGAGGTATCCTCGGACACACGACTGCATTTGGGGGAGGAATGGCGTGATGAACTCCCATCTTTGTGGGTAGTTTTCTTCCTCTTCTTTTCCACTGGAGGAGGAGGTCGAGGACTCCCAACACCCACACCAATCTTGGCGTTGGCCCCAGCACTTGTCCTAGGAACTAAGTCTCCACTCTTCTTTCGCTCATTTAACTTATCACGAAGCAAGTGGAAACGAGTCTTCTAACCCACACCAACATCCTCATAAGAAGCCATCAAAACTGATAAACAGAAACAAAGTAAGAAAAGTCAACATATGGCATACCACAAGAAAAATTTGCACATACCCAACATGTCTCCACGGGGACGAGGAGAATTCAATATGGCCACAATACACTTTGTAGGAAGCCGTCGAGGAAGTGAATCTAGCAAATTAAGAACTTCGCAATCCTCGGCTAACATCATAGTCCGGGGCCACTCATCATAGTGCAGCAGATTATGCGTCCAATAAAACGAAAATTTGGCAACGTCACCATCAAAGAAGTAAGAGCGGACAGGAGGGTTCATTACAAGTCTAAAGAAAGTGTTCTTGTAATTTTTAAAAGATGAGGAGTATGGGGCAAGCAGACCTATTCTATGGCAGGCGTTATCCACACGACCAACTCGATCTAACGACACAGCCTCATCAGGGCTATACCTTAGAGGCAGACTGATTAGACAATGCGGGTGAAGACATACCTGTCAAGTTCATGAAACCAACGATACCTTTTTATCGTGAAAAGGGGGCTAAATAAGGGCCCCATAGGTAATTAGCTTATTTATAGCAAAGTTATGATCAAAGTGCATAACACCTCATTCGTTGGATCAAAAAGATCTAACGGCCCACAAGCAATGGCTGTCACAATTCCCAATGACATGTCACATCAAGCCAAGGCCCAGGCCCACTTAATTGACACAGCCTCTTCCACTCCTCCATAGACCTCTTACCTGAAGAGTCGTCTATGCCTTAAAATTTTAAATAAAAAGCATGTATATGAAAATGTTCCCCCTTCCCTCGAAAAATAAATAAATACAACAGCACTGGGAGCGACACATGCAAGCGAAAATAGCTATGCATTAAGATTACCACTATGAAGAGTTTTCAACAAGTTAGTCTCAACTCTTGGGAGACTAGTGTACATGGTGGGAAAAAAAGGTGCTTTAAACCACTGAATAGGCTACAGCCTGGAAGGCCGAGTACACTCCAGCTTTGGAAGCAAAGCAGGCAGCGCAAACTTTAGACCTGACGCATTGGTGGGGCTAGTCCGAGTATACTCCAATAGGCTAGTCCGAGTATATTCCAGCGCAGGAACCTTCATGGTGAGCATTAGTTAAATAAATAGGCAACATGGAAACAAGCAAAGAGGTTACGATATGGTGATTAACTAGAGAGAAAGTCAAAGCAACTTCAACACAAGAGCAAAGAATGTCTCTGGTAAATAGTAGTGAGGATTATACAAATCTGTGTTGGAAGATAGAATGGTAAGAAGAGAATTATATTAATTAAACATAGTTAACAAAACCTAAAACCAACTAAACACTACAAACCCTAGGCCCATAGGGTTAGGCCCATTAAAGTAGTATAAAAGGCACTATTCACGAGGTAAAATAACTATGTTATTTTTACTATTCTTGTCATTTATTGCTCTAACACTGACTTAGGCATCGGAGTGACTTTGCAGGCTCCATCGCTAGTAGGACCTTTCATCCGAAGAGGATATCTCGGCTTTGGGACTTAGGCTTTGAAGAGAAGAAAGTGGATGTGTGCATTTAGAGGTTCATTGGCTCCGATACAATTTGTGTTCGCGAGTATATCTTTACTCCGCAGGAACAATTCAAAATAACTCAAGACTCAAATATTTCTTGGTTTCAAATAATTTATTTGATGGAAAACTTGAATTGTCCTCCATTAGACAAAATATAACTTGGCTAGATATCTCAAACAACAATGTTTCTAGTTCACTGCCAAAAAATATTGGTGCATTCCTTCCCTTAGTTAGTACGTTAAATTTGTCAACAAATAATTTTGAAGGGAGTATACCAACTTCAATTGGTAAAATGCATGAACTTTCCTCCTTGGATTTGTCACATAATCACTTCTCAGGTGAATTACCTGATCAATTAGCAATCGGGTGCAATAGCCTTGAAGAATTGAAGCTTTCCAACAATTATTTCCATGGGAATATTCCTAAATTTTCCAATTTTACAAATTTGTTATAGTTGTTTGTCAATAACAACATCCTCAATTGCACTCTGAAAGAAGTATTGCGGAATTTGAATAGTGAAGAATTGAGGACAATAGACATATCCAACAATTCAATCTCAGGCTCAATTCCTAGTTCAATTGCAAAGTTGTCAAATGTGTGGGTTCTTCTTATGGGAAATAATTGTTAGTTTTGAAATGGTTGAAAAGCCAAGAAGGGGGGTTGAATTGGCTAGTTAAAAATTTAGGCTATCTTTGCAAGCTAAAAACTACCTTTAATTGAATCAAATAGATCACCAAGTTAGAATGCAAACAGTACTGAACTATACACTTTCAATCGATCAAAAACAGAGTTAACAGATTGATTTTACTAAACAAATTATGTTCTAGTATAATCTATCGATTGAAACTAAAAAATAGTCTACTGAAATACTGGGAAAAATGCATCAATGTAAATTTGAATTTTAAACCAGAAACAATGCTCAAGAATGATCAAGACCAGTTCCAAATGATTATACAAACATGCTCAATGCTTCAGATGCTATGAAAACATGCAAGAACATGAAAAAGATGATTAAAGCACAAGTTCTTGAAACTTTAAAATGAAAATGCAAGAGAGAAAGGTTAGAGAAAAGAGGACACCACGAATTTTTATACTGGTTCACTCAAACCTAAGCTACATCTAGTTTGTCAAGGCAACCTTAGCTTGACTTTGCACTATTTCAAAAGTTTTACAAAGTATCCATCCTTACACTTCCAAAATATGCAAAAACACCACAAAAGACTCTTGAATCACACAAGAATCACACTAGCACAACAAGAACCCTCTTGCAGACCTGGAAAACCACCAAGCACACACACAAAGCTTGAGAAAGATCAAACCTTAGTGGTAGAACAACCTTGCCTACCACAAACCACTTTCTCCAAGCTTCAAACCAAGCTAAAAGCTTCAAGAATTGATCCAAGATCAATCTTCAACATCTACAACACCTATGATCACAAAGGAGGGAGTTTCCACAAGTTTCCAGAACCAAATCGTGCTCTAAAATGATCAACTGACCTCTCTTTCGAAAATCACAGCTTTTATAGTCAAACTGTTACAAAATTCAACAGGTTGATTTTCATATCAATCGGTTGATTTCACTTGACTTAAGTGAAATCAATCGATTAAAAACTAAATCAACTAATTAAATTTGTTGTAGTTTAAGACTACTGTAGCCAACCTTTTAACCTGTTAAAAATTCATTCAACATATTAAAAGAGACATTTTAACCTGTTGAAAAACCATTCAACAGATTAAAAACACAAAAAAGACCAAACTACATCTAATTAATGCTTTAAGGTCTACAACATGAATTACAAAATACAAATACACTTTCTTAATGATGTAACTACATGGAGAGCACACGTTCCAGCCTTGATCACCATGGATATCATTAAATCTCCTTTCCTTCATCAGTGTAGGCTTAATTCCAATGGTTATGGCTTCAAGATAGTTCAAAAGAGCTTCATTCAATCTTCATTAGATCTTCAAGAAGCAAACCACCTTGGCTTCTCATGTTAACAAATACAAGGTGGTGGAGCAGTTGAATCGTATGCTGGCTCGAATTTCGCTTCTGGAATTGCTCATGCATTCGACAACTCACCAAAAATTGCTAATGAAAATACTTAGTGGGGCTCATGTTGAGCAAAATATTTCGCTGAATAGATTTGAAGGGATTGTTAACAATATTATCGTTAATGATTTTCTTACTTTTTCAGATGATGAGATACTCGTTGAAGGATGTTATAGCTCGTGTGTTGATTGATAATGGTTCTTTCTTAAATATGATGCCTAAGGTGACACTGGAGAAGTTATCACGTGATAAATTCCCTATGAAGCCAAGTACTATGATTGTGAGAGCTTTTGATGATAGCAAAAGAGAAGTGATGGGAGAAATATAATTGTCAGTTCAAGTTGGTCCGTGTGTATTTCAAATAACTTTTCAAGTAATGGACATCTTACCAGCATACAATTGTTTACTTGGTAAACCTTGGATTCCTTTATCTACTCGATATATTGAAACAACAAAGGAAAGCTCTTGAGACGGCTTTTCAAGCTCTGAAAACTGTGGGGAATACATATGTTGAACCATTTCAAATATAGCCATATTTATCATGTGCCTCTCTGATGATGGCAAGGGTTATGTTGAGAGAAGGTTATGAATATGGAAAAGGCCTAGGTAAAGTCGGACAGAGACCAATATTTCCATTGAAAATTGTTGAGAACAAGAATAGATACGGCCTGGGGTACAAGCCTACTAAGGAGGACAAAAGAAGACTAATGGAGGAAAAGAAAGAACGAAACTTAGCTCGCTTGCAAGGTCGGGAGCCAAGGGTAGGAAAGATCTCTATCTGTGACTTAAAGAGGAGCTTTCGTAGTGCTGGATGGATCAATACTAGTCAAGTGGCAGACATTGAAGATGAATCTGGGGAGGGAAGTTCCAGTTTGGTACAACCCTGTCCTCTAGACAAGTAGATCGATAATTGGAAAACCGTGAATTTACCCGTGGTGTTTAAGTTCAATCAAATGTAATGCTTGTTTTTCTTTTTTGTCTAGTTGTTCTTTTTATTTTTTCTCCAAAACACTCTAGGATGTCTTTATGGACTGGTTCTATCTTTCTTTTTTCGTTCAATGTGATGTTCAATTATGTTTGCTTTCACTATATACTTTGTTTGTCTATTTATTCTCTCTTATAAATCCAAATAATGCAGATATGACAATGAATGTTTTGAAAATAATGATGTCAATATTCCTAATTTTGAGCACCTTATTGATAATATGGATGATGATCATGAAGACCATTGGGAACCTTCTTCTGAGTTGTTAAGGTTAGTGGAACAAGAAGACAGAGAAATAAAATCCTATCAAAAAATCATTGAAATACTTAATCTAGGGGATGAAGATGAGCATAAGAAGGTTAAAATAGGTAACAACATGAGTAGGGAGGTACGAGGAAAATTATGGGATTTGTTGAAAGAGTTCAGAGATGTGTTTGCTTGGTCATACCAAGATATGCCTGGGTTGGATATTGATATAGTGCAACATAAATTTCCACTTAAAGAAGAATGTCCCCCAGTTAAACAAAAATTAAGACGGATGAAACCTGAAATGTCACTAAAGATTAAAGAAGAGGTGAAGAAGCAATTTGATGCAGGATTATTGGCTATAGCAAAATATCCTCAATGGGTGGCTAACATTGTCCCTGTACCCAAAAAGGATGGTAAAGTTCGAATGTGTATTGATTATAGGGATTTCAATCGAGCTAGCCCTAATGATAATTTCCCATTGCCACATATTGACATCTTGATGGATAACACTACTAGATTTTCATTGTTCTCTTTCATGGATGGATTCTCGAGTTATAATCAGATTAAGATGGCGTCGGAAGATATGGAGAAAACCACATTTATTACACTTTGGGGAACATTTTGTTACAAAGTAATGCCATTTGGACTTAAAAATGTTGGGACAACTTATCAAAGAGCGATGGTAACTCTTTTTCATTATATGATGCATAAAGAAATTGAGGTTTATGTGGATGATATGATTACTAAATTTGAATCAGAAGATGATCACATCGTTAATTTGAGAAAATTGTTTGAGAGGTTAAGGAAGTTTAAACTCAGGTTGAATCCAGCTAAATGTACCTTTGGTGTAAAATCAGGAAAGTTGTTGGGTTTCATTGTCACTAAGAAAGGGATTGAGGTTGACCTAGATTAGGTACGAGCAATAACGGAAATGTTAGCTCCTAATACTAAAAAAGAGGCGCGAGGTTTTTAGGCAGACTAAACTATATTGCTAGATTCATCTCTCAATGAACCTTCACCTATGAGCCAATATTTAGATTGTTGCGTAAAAATCAATTTGTGGAATGGAATGAAGATTGCCAAGCAGCCTTTGATAGAATCAAACAGTATTTGCAAGATCCTCTCGTACTACGTCTGCCGATATTGGGGAGGCCCCTCATTTTATATTTAACTATGTTAGATGAATTGATGGGTTGTGTTTTAGGGCAACATGATGAGACAAGGAAGAAAGAGCATGCCATTTATTATTTGAGTAAAAGGTTTACAGGTTGTGAACAAAGATATTCTATGTTGGAACGAACTTGTTGTGCATTAACATGGGCAGCACATCGTTTACGTCAGTATATGTTGAGTCACATTACTTGGCTGATATCACTAGCAGATTGGCTCGGTGGCAAATGTTGCTTTCAAAATATGATATAGTTTTTGTGACTCAAAAAGCCGTTAAGGGGAAATGCTTTAGCAGAATATCTGGCTCAACAGCCCATTGAAGATTATCAATCTATGCAACCTAAATTCCTAGATGAGGACATTCTTGCCCTATGTGGTGAAAAGGAGGGTGGTTGTGAAAAGGCTTGGATATTATTGTTTAATAGAGAATCTAATGCACTTGGACATGGAATAGGGGCAATGCTCATTTTTCTAGAGAATCATTACATTGCGATGACAGCAAGGTTGTGCTTTAGTTGTACCAACAATGTTGCAAAATATGAAGCATGCGCCATGGGTATTTTGGCGGCTATCGAGTTGAAGGTGAAGGTGTTGGAGGTGTATGGTGACTCGGCATTGGTGGTTCATCAGTTAAAAGGGGAATGAGAGACTAGAGACCAAAAATTAATCCCTTATCAAATATACATTAAAGGATTAATGGAGCTTTTCGATTCCATTAAGTTCCATCACATTCCACGAGAGGATAATCAATTAGCTGATGCCTTGGCCATCTTGTCGTCAATGTTTGAAATTAGTCAAGATGAGGAAATGCCGATGATAAATATGAGGAGTTATGAACAACCAACGTATTGTTATTTTATAGAAGAAGAATAAGATGGTAAGCCTTGGTATTTTGATATAAAGCACTATCTTAAAACCCGAGAATATCCTGAAACAGCTTCTGAGAATGATAAAAGAACCCTAAGAAGGTTAGCTTCGAGTTTTATTCTAAATGGGAATGTCTTGTATAAAAGAAATCATGACATGGTACTCCTCAAATGTGTCGATGCAAGAGAAGCAAGGTTGATATTGAAAGAAATTCATGAAGGGGCTTTCGGTACACACATGAATGGGCACTCTATGGCTAAAAAGATTTTAAGAGCTGGTTATTTTTGGTTGACTATGGAAAATGATTGTTACATGCATGTGAAAAATGTCAGACCTATGCAGATAACATTAATATAGCTCCTACAACCTTAAATGTTCTATCTGCACCATGGCCATTTGTGATGTGGGGAATAGATGTTATTGGAGCCATAGAACCGAAGGCGTCAAATGGACATTGTTTCATTCTGGTTGCAATTGACTATTTCACCAAATGGGTGGAAACTGCTTCTTACGCCAATGTTACAAGAAATGTGGTTGTAAAGTTTATAAAAAAGGAGTTGAAATGTCGATATGGGCTGCCTAATAAAATTATCTCTGATAATGCAACTAATCTAAATAATCAAATGATTAAAGAGTTATGTGAAGAATTCAAAATTCAACATCACAATTTGTCTGCTTATAGTCCGAAAATGAATGGGGTCGTTGAAGCTGCTAATAAGAATTTAAAGTAGATTATGCAAAAAATGGTGATTACATATAAAGATTGGCATCAAATGCTTCCCTTTGCCCTACACATATATCGTACATCGGTATGGACCTCAACTAGTGCAACGCCTTTCTCTTTGGTATATGGGATGGAAGCAGTCCCTCCTTTTGAGGTAGAAATCCCATCTTTGAGGGTGCTAATGGAAACTCAGTTAGAAGAAGCAGAATGGGTTCAGGCTAGATTTGACCAACTTAATTTAATTGAAGAAAAAAGGTATCAGAGAAGGATGAAAAAGGCATTTGATAAAAAGGTTCGTCCTAGAGAGTTTCATATAGGTGATCTGGTCTTGAAAAGGATTTTGCCTATACAAAAGGCCCATATGTAGTGAAGAAAGCATTTTCAAACGACGTGTTAGTTCTATGCGTAATAATCTGATAATGATTGGGAAATATTGACATTGTTCTTATGGTTCATTGTATTATGCTTTATTGTAGTCAAGTCTGGATTGTTGTTTCTTTGTAATTTTGTTTTACGTTCTTTTGTAAGTGTCTTTTGGCATCACACTAAGCTTTTTGAAATAGAATACCATGGGTTTAAATCACGAAGTACAAGTCATTCAGTATAGCCCAAAGTGGTTCTTGAAGGGTGTCATGGAAGTGAGCAAAATAAACAAAGAAGATCACAAGTCGAAATTGTTTGACTATGCAATTGCAAATAAAGTGCATCACTAGAAGAGGCAAAAGAAAGTGAAGAGAATTAATCAGAGTGAGGAGATATGATTTGTCTATGTTTTGTGGCATTGAGGGTAGCAGATCAAATACTTCCTATTTTGAAGCATTTACACTCATGTTGTTTGAATCCTCCAATTCATCAAGATTTCCCCAAGATAAAGGATTTGCCAAAGAAAAGAAAACATAAATAGTACACGCAAATAAAAAATAAACAATGATATGTGTCTGATGCCATTTGTTTTTATCACTAAGTTAGCTTTTTGAAGAGAATGGGGCAATCAAGTTTTAAAATGATGTATGGCCATCTTCTCCTCAACCGAAAAAATGATGAAAAATATATTTCTATTGTACCCTTTTTGAGCTAAAAAATAATAATTTGTTTATAAAAAAGCCCTGAATAAGGATCATCAACATGTCAAGAATTGCAAGGGTATTACAGGGACTCAATTAAGTGAAAAAGCATTTCAATAGAAAAGCCAAAATTTGAAAATACAAAAAGAAAGTCATAAATTAATAAATCTGAATGGCTAAAAAAAGAACTTGAGAAGAAAAAGTTGAGAATGAAGAGAAATTTAAAAGTTGAAGACCCTAGATGATAGCCGAGGTGATGATCTTGCAAATGATCTTTGTTACAAAATGTAAAAGCCACTAATAATTTATTTGGGCCTCCAATACCTATTTCTTTCAAAACCCTTAAGCCTGGGCCACGTTACAAGCTAATAAAAGTCCTCACTGATTGAAAAATGTCTGTTAGATTTTGTTCATGGGAATAACTTAGAAACAAAAAGAATTTGGTTTATGACACATCATTGGAAAAAAGGGAAAAGAGAGAAAAAAACAAAAACTCAGTCAGTTGTTAAATTTAGTCAAAAGTTTTAAAATGGGGCAATCCTTTTTGATACAAGTCTTTCCATTGAAACACGGTGTTGTCACAAAATTGAGTCAACTGTGTAACATCTATCCATGGGTTTAAACATACATGAGATGTATTGTGCATCAAAGAAAAGAATGTAAGGCATACGATGCTCTCATTCTACGCAAAGATTTGCCTAATTCCTCGTGGTTCTGATATAGAGTGTGAGGCGTTAATGAGAAAAACAAATTATGAGTATGCATTGAAATTGATGATTGTAAAAGCAAATGATTATAGAGACATGTGTCTTCTTAAAAAATGATGAATGAATGAAAAAAATGAAAAATGAAAAATGAAATGAAGAATGAATGAATGATGATGAAGAATGAATGATTGAGGATGAAAGGGAAAGAAAAATGAAAAGACAAAGGTTCTAGGTGATTCATGCATAACATGCATTCATATTGTCTAAACTAGGATATCATACATTCAATTACGTTTTTTATATCAAGGCCCTCTCCGATGGAATGGTTATTGATTTAATATGTCTATATCAAGATCCTCTTCGATAGAATGATCATTGATTTTCACGTGCTTTCATATCGAGGCCCTCTGTAAAGCAATGGTCATCGATCTTTCATATCAAGGCCCTCTCCAATGGAATGGTCATTGATTTTGTATGTCTATATCAAGACCCTCTTTGATGGAATGTTCAATGATATTCATGTGCTTTCATATTGAGACCCTCTATAAGGCAATGGTCATCAATCTTTTATATCAAGACCATCTCCGATGGAATAGTCATTGATTTCATATGTCTATAAAAAGACCTTCTCCGATAGAGTGGTCATTGATTTTCATGTGCTTTCATATCGAGGCCCTCTACAAGGCAATGGTCATCGATCTTTCATATCAAGGCCATTTCCGATGGAATGGTCATTGATTTTGTATGTTTATATAAAGGCCCTCTCCGATGGAATGATCATTAATTTTCTTAATGTTTGCATTGATGTGGCTTCTTTTTAGCCCGAATGAAATTAGTGTTTCTGTCTTATCTTATATTTTACTCTAATGATATGAAAATGACTAATTTTTCGTATCATCTAGTAAGATCTAAGAAAAGAGGGACAACTATCAACACCCAATTTCGTCCGGGCGAATAAAATTGTTTCTTAAAATATTCAAAAAATAAGTGTTAAATAAAAAAGAAAAGGTAAAAATAAATTGTTTAAAAAATTAATTACTAAAAGTTTCTTTAATTTATGCTTTTAAGAGTTGAGTAAAATAATATTTTTGTTTTTTTTTTCAAAATAATAAAATAAAAAAGATAATTTCGTTTTTTTAATTAATTAATAAAATTCAGAAATTAAAAAATTAAAAAATTGAAAATAAAAACAGTTTGCAGGATTGGAGGGAACAATTTTTTATTCCTATCTCAACTTCTACTTTAACTCCTACTCATGACTTCATTGGCACATATTGGACATATCGTGAAAAGAAAACTGAAACCAACATTATCATATACACAGTTTTGTTTTATTCTCATTTTTAGAGGCATCTTTTTCCATTCATGAAATACTTTCCATTCACGAAACAGAAGCCTATAAACCTCCTTTACCCTCGTTCACGGGACAACAACAGTGCAAAGAGTGGAGCAATGATAGAAACAACAGTGCAACAAAGAATATAAACAACATTCAGAACCAAGAACAGGGGATAGCAGTGATAGGAACACAAAGCTGAGACATTAAATAAGGTATGCAATCTTCAATCTTCAAATTCTGCTACGAAGCTTTGCTCATTCCATCGTTGTTGTGCGTTAATGGTATGAATTCCAAATTCTTTCATCCGATGCTGCTTGAAATCGTTAATCATTCAATTAAAACTGGAAAATCGGTAAAATAAAAGAGAATTGGGTTTAAGTAATTTGAAATGGAAAAGAAGTAGAAAGGATTTGATTTGTTGCTAGCAAATAGAGGTTTGGCAGTGAACATTGATATTCCATAAATCATGGGGTAGCCATGGTTGGTGTTGGAATCATTTAGTAAAGGTGGTTCGCGATGGTCACCAGCGTTGCCAAGGTGGTCACGACAAGGGAGATGGTGAGTCACGATTGAACTAGTGTTGGATTCTGGGATGATGCGGTGAATGCGATAACATATTGGCGTTGGTGACATCGTTGGCAGCATTAGGGTCGCACCGCCACTACTGCCAGTCCCATCAAAGTCGCGGATAGTGGTGCTAGTTCGATGAGGGATGCGACGTAGGGATGGAGGCAAAAATCTGTAGTTGCCGTTGCTGTTGGTGATAGTGGATATGATAATGGTTGTCGTTGCCGCTGTTGCCGCCATTACTTCCGTCGCTGCTGGTGGTATAGGTTTCACGTTGGGGCAACAATGGTGTTTTGTGGAAAGGAAGAAGATGAAGTAAGGGTTAGGTTTAGCAGATTCATCTTTCTTCACGCACCTCCATAATTAATTCACGCACCCCTGTTTTTTAATTAAGGTTAGTAGGTTTCATTTTTCTTCACACACCTCCATAATTTAATTCGTACACCCCTACTTTTAATTTTGGTTCTGGTTATTTATTTACTTCATGCACTCCCCAATGTAATAACCCTACACCCATTACATTAAGTTTTATTTTACCTTATGTAAGCATACACCCCACTCCTTTAATTTCCTTTTCTAGATTAGCATGTGTTTACTTTATGCACCACGCGTTTATCATTTATGCACTCCCATCTTCTATTTTACCTTTTTTTTAATTAAATATCACATTTCAATTGTACCATTTTCAAAAATAATAAAAAATATTTTAAATTGAAATAAAAATTAAAATAATTTTCAAAAATCATAAAAATAAGAATAAATAAAATTTAAAATTATTTTCTTTATTTTATCTTATAGTGTCTAATCGGTCGTTCACGTCACACGACATTTCTTTTTAAATACAAAAATTATAAAAATAGTTTTGGTATCTAATGGAGCGCTCACATCGCACGATAATTCTTTTTTAAATATAAAAGTCATAAAAATTGTTTTTGTGTCTAATCGACCGCTCGCGTCGCACGACACTTCTTTCAAAAAATAAAAAATATAAAAAAAAATTTGTGTCAACTCGGCCGCACGTGTCGCATGACACTTATTTTAAAAAATGTCAAAAGACATTTTTAAAAAATTAAATATTCTAATTAAGTTTTATAAAGAGCTACGTAGCATTGATTTTTCATTTTTAATGAGAATACGTAGGACCAAGGTTTTAACCCATGTTGGGTCCCATTCACTCAAAATATATGTTTGTTCAATATTTTCTTATTTTTGGGAAAAATAAATATTATAACATAAACACATCTCTTTTGCAAATTTAATTAAAGGTACCGCCTTTGGGCGGGCACTGTAGGGTGCTAATTATGGTGGCGATTGAATGGAAATGTGTGCTACATGAAATGCTTGGCTTAGTATTACAATTTGAATTCTACATATTTACGTGTGTGTGTGGGGGGGTGTATATATATAATGGTTGTTAGAAAATATTTTTAGCTTACACTATTGTGTGTTATGTTGTGGTTTATCCACCTACTATGATTGTATATTATATATGAGTAGAGGATAATGCAAGTGGGAAAGGTGCGTAATTGTGAGACTATTGAGGAGTGAAAAGAGAGTAGTCATAGCTTAAGTATATATACTTTGAATCATATAAATCCTCTTGATTTTTGTAATTTATATGTTTTTTTATTGCTCAACACACACACACACACACACATTCGGGGTGTCTCAAGCCTCATACAAAATCTATGATAAAAACCCAACAAATTAACCCATTTGTGCCTACCTACCAAAATCCTTCTATTACAATACATAAAACCAAGCTAATATGGAATTTATATGTATATAGGAAAATTTCAAATCATGTTTTATCATGGAGGATTATATATGGAAATTATATACTTATAAGTATGATTATGATTAATACTTAGGTTGTAATACTTTAATAAGTAGGGTGATCCTACTTAATTCGGGTGTTACATATTGCATCTTATAACTTATTATACTTGTTTTTTCTCTTTCTCTCTCAAAATATCTAATAAGTGGGAAAAATACTTATTATTCATGTTTGATTGAACCTTTTAATTGTATTCAATTCATGTGTTTTGTGGGAAGTTTTAGGATGTTTTTAGGTTTCTTTTAGGTTAGGTATATTTTGTCTTTTATTTTGGGATTATTGTATAGGAAAGTGAAGGATTGGAGAACAAGTAAGGTTGTATTGCCAGGACCGTGTCGCCCAATGAGGAGACAGTTTTCTAAAGTGGTTAGAGTTTTGAAAGTTACACGAAATTAGTGTGCTGGTGTGTGGGAACGCAATAGAGCCAGGGAAAAACACGAGAAATGCCATTCTAGGGCAAGGAGAACTCAAATCACTTCTTTCATTCCATCAATTTCATCCATCTTTTTTTCTCTAGATGCTTAGGAATGACTAAACTCCTCTTTCATTGGGGTTGGATGTAATGAACTTGTACTCTCTGTAATTTTCTTATGCAATGTAATCTCTATCTTTGTTCATATGTGTTATCTCAATTATCAATATGCATGATGGAAATCTTTGTTATTTGGTTGTATTTAATCATTGGGAAATGAATTGGAACTTAACCATGGATAGAACAACCATGAGATTGGGTTCTAGGAATAGACGTAATCTTTAGGTCATTCTAGACATCGAATATTAATGCAAGTCATGTGTTAAAATAATTAAGGAATTAATGTTTTGACACATTGACTTAGAACTTGCTTATAAGGAATTATGGCTAGTATGATTATGATGTGAATGTTTGAGCAAGATAGAGAGATTGTGTAGGAAATATTGTGTTAGTATGGTTCATGAAATTCAAGCTTGGTGAAGTCTTTCCTAAATTATTCCATAATTTTAGTGTTTAACAATTTTTCATGTTTATCTTGAATTAAACCAATCTTTAATGTTGACATCATTGCTAAAATTAGTAAATAATTACAATTAGACAAACAAACACAAATCCCTTGGGAAAACGATACTTGAACTTCCATTTTACTACTTGTAACGAATTGGTACACTTGCCAAAGAGCTAACAATATCAAATAACATATATGAAAGATGTACGTAGATATTTTTCTTATTCATTAAAGATAAATATTATTTATTATTAAAACAAGGATATAAGAAAAAAAAAAGGTGATACACCTCTTATTCATATAATACTAAGTTAACTTCACCTCAAAGAACTAGAGGATTACTACGTTATTTGCACTTATCTAAGTCCTCTCAGCTCACTAGTGTTAAGAGCTCTCCCCTACAGGATCATCTACTCTTGTGTAACCCACAATCATAGTAGATAAAAACAAAACAACCACTAAAAACCATAGTAAGTTATTATGTTATCAAAGATTTTAACATCAAAAGACACAACCACACAACAAATTTATCAATTATATGCAAATTATGCAACTACAATTATTAAACATCGAATGACTACTTCCAAAAGACTTGGGTGTTAAATCAAACATAAAACATTGTACCTATCATGTGAACACTCAATAGATTTTGCCAAATGCCACCCTGGTTTTACTCGGTCATCAACACATCAAGACTTATGTCCTTATCACATGATAGGGTAAATTCACTATAATCCGCTACAATGGTTCTCTTTTCCCTAATTCTACAATATGAAACTCCACTAACTCTAACCCCTATATAATCTTCCTTTATGTGAGTTGGAATATCTAGTAGAATTTAGATAATCTCTTTAAGGAGTCGTATATCCAAAACACTATTTAAAACCACACATATTAGCATTTGCCCCTTGGAACTACCACATACATATTTCATACAAAGCTATCATTCAACACATAGTAGATTTTGGACATTGCTTGGGCTCTATTCCCTTCATCACACCCAGGCTCTTCACAAACATCTCATTTTTACAGTCCAAAGTCATTTCCTTCTCATTGAGCGACCCTCTAGTGAGAGTACATAGTAGCATTTATAAAACACATGCTCGCCCATCGACCCTCCTCACTCGCTTAGTGACTACCTCCAACAGCACTTGTTTAACGAGTCTTTTGGTCACTTATTGAGGTCGTACTCGACCAAATAAAACATGAAAATATAGTATACTCGATAAATTCAACCAAGGTCGTCTCTTAGTGACCAAACATTTCATTCAAAGAGCTTTTCAAATGCAATTCAACACAAAAAAGGGGGTTGGCAGATTCACAATGCTAATCAACATATTAAATTAAATGCAACAGTGATTAAAAATGTATTGACATGCTTGATTCAAACACAATTTCACTTATCAGAGCCACCAAATTAACACCTATGCCTTCTCTCAATCCATTAGATAATAACCCATTAAGCGAAAGTAACAATCTAGCTTCATTATACAATTAAGCAATGCATACATCCATGAATTTGTGTTAGTTAAGCTACATACATTAAGCATGAACATAACCTAACCCAAACATATGCAATTAATTTTTAAATTAAGCATAAACAGATGAACCACATGCATTCCCCGAATTCAGACAAATACATGGCAGATTTCACAAAACAAGCACAGCCTCAAAGCTTTATTACATTTTTCATCAAGGAGTCAATACACGAACTTAGCAACACATGGTAATAGAGCAATTAAACACTTCAAAACAGAATTCACCAAAATAGAACATCAAACCCTAACTTGGGTAATATTCAAAAGCAAATTCAAGAGCAAAATAGAGTTCTAATGGAATGAAAATGGTTGCTATGATATAAAAACTGAAAACCCCATACATGGGTGTTGTTCCAAGTCAATACAATGCACAAAACAAGATGCCCAAGCAAGCAAATGAGTTCAAAACATAAAACCCACATTGGCTGCTGTCAAATGTGCATAAAAACGCTAAAACCAAGTGCTAAAACGTGAAAAACGAAAGAAGGCACCTCCATGATCACCCACCAAAGCTTAGAAACGTGAAAATGGAGAATAGGGGAGAGAATGGTCACATCACCACATTTCTACATAATTACAAAACTGTCATTCTACCACTCAGAATTACAAAAATGCCACTATGGGCTGAAAAATGTTGGCCCAATGACGTGGATAGGCTGACTAACATGGCGCATATGTGGCAATGATGTGGAAATCACGTGACAACTCTCTCTTGACCTCAAGATAAATGTTCAAGCTCCAAAATATGCTCCACATAATACCTAAAAACAATTAGAAACAAAAATTAAACCAATTAATGTCAAATTACTCAAAATTCGGAATAATGGCCCAACGAAGCCTAATTGAGGAAAATGCACTAACAAAAGACAATTAAGCACTAAACAACCCTTAAGAATGACACAGAAAGACAATGAAATAAGGGAAAATAATGACTCATCAATCGCCCAACGATCCTCTACTGGAGCGAAAATCTCACATTTTCGGCCAGTGATTCAACCCTCGACCAACATTACCCTAAGTTATTAACTTTCAAAGATTTATTTTTGCCCAACGACCATTTTCATTGCCCAACGACCAAACCCCTGAGAGTCTGTCTTCACAGGCTCCCCTAACGAGTCTTAGCTCGCTAAGTGAGTGAAATGTTTGGAGCTCTCTATAATCCTACAATTTTATTTTTTTCTCAGCGGAAACATGCTCTCCCAACAAGTCTCCATAGAACTAGAAACCTACGAAGTATATCAGTTTGCATCAATTCATTTCTAAAGGATTCTTATCTCATTTATATACTAAAGTAGTTACTAATCAATTCAAAATAGATCTTGGAGTTAATCCCACCCAAATTAGTATACTTCCTCACATGCTTTACCAATTTCAAGCAGTTCTCCATTCACATCAAAATATCATAAAACATATAAAAACATAACCAAACATCTCAATCATATAATCATATAATCATAGGCATCATAAATCAATAATTCAATCATTCACATCAAAATCATATAATTGAAATCATTGACAAAAGCGACGACGTTTGAGGTGTTAGCGAGAGGAGCGACGATGCTACTGAGATGATGAAGAGCGGCGACACTAGCATTGCTGCGACGATGAAGAGCCACGGCGTTAGGTGTTGTGACAATGAGGAGCAACGACGATGGTGGTTCAATGAAAAATGAGGAGCAACAACAACGAACTTTCGTGGTTTAGTGGTCAAACAATGGTGGTTCAGTTGAGACAACGTACGACGATGGTGGAACAAGGGAGAAAGAGAATTGTGCATGGACAAGCAAGTGAAAAGATTAAAACTTTTTAACCTAGCAGGAAATATAACGACAATAATTTAACTTAACCGTCGTCAAATTAGAAATACAACGTCGATCATTCAAAAAACTATCTCTGTTGAGCAATTTTGCATGTTTAACAACGATTATTTGAAAATTGTCGTAAAGTTCAACTTAATTACGATGTTGCTATGCATTCCTATTTTACTGCTCTAGTGATATAAACATCTTCATTCAGCATAGTGGTTAATGTTTTTTCACCCGTGAATATTAATAATAATAAAAATAAAAGTGTATTTGATATAGTATTTGATAGATAACGAAACATATTATCCAAAATTGATAATTAAAACATAGAGAAAGTGTTACTTAAAGTTAAAGGTGAACATTTACTTATGATAAAATAATATTATCGTAGTTAATGGAGAAGATAATATCTTGCCCCCATTTATATTTTGGATAAATATATAGAAAATGAAAATTTGAAAGAAAAACAAAAAGGTGAGAATAAGAATTAAATAAAGGTTAAAATTAATATTTTAGTTTATAAATTCTATAGCAATTATCGTATTTGATTTTTAAATGGATGTTAAATTTGCATTTATTATTATTAACGTATTTTCCTTCACGTGGCGCTTTTTTATCTCAAAAATCTAATAAATAGATAAATATGACAAAAAAGGATAGATTTGGTATTTACGATGTAAAGGATTAAACTTAAAATCTTCCTTTCAATATGATAAAGCCGTAATAACTTATAAGTCTAAAATAAAACCAATTTAGAGAAAACAAAATTACTCGTTAAAAAGCGAAAAACTAAAAACAAAACTAATAACGGTCACCCAGTCTAAGAATTTTGGGTCAACAGAACTTCTTCACCAAACATTACCACTTCACATGTTTTACTAGTCAAATTTCTTCACATTTTCTTTTCTCACATAATTTAATATTATGAATATCCATAAATTCCCATGCTCATGGTCCTATTACAAATGGTTTATGGTTTAGGATATTAACAATTTTCACCAAAAAACAAAGCAAATGATATTGACAAATCAAATGAACACTCGTTGCCAATTCCTTTCTACATCAACACAAAGCGTAAAACACTGTGCATAACAGAACTGCGTACAACTACAGAATTCAACAGATTCTCTTTCTCTTAAAAAATTATTTTCAACAAACTACTAAAATCAGTCCCTGAATCCCCAACTTTCCGACCAAAAAATCTAACACAAATTAAGAAAGAAAAAGCACAATCAAAGAGACTAACAAAAATAAAAACAAATAAAAGACAATAAATGAACCGAGGTTGAAGTTCAATCAAAAGCATTTATACGATGTAAGCAAGTGAACGTGAAATTACACGAACAACAAAGGCACAGTGAACATGTTCTATTCTGTTACAGGTTGGAATTTGAAAACAGAACACGATATCTATCTACGATTGATTACGATTACGCGAATTCATGAATCGGAGCGAATCC
>Ga0209589_1005896_pt1 | contig 20585 bp, 7 predicted proteins | sample CowpeawhiteBW_FD_187525 | JGI IMG/M metagenome (GOLD analysis project Ga0209589, IMG submission 187525) | Root nodule microbial communities of legume samples collected from California USA - Cow pea white BW (SPAdes) (version 2) | ecosystem: Host-associated > Plants > Roots > Nodule | place: USA... | reverse complement strand
CAGTGAGTAGAGTGCAAGAAAAACATAAACCAAATCTATCATAAAAAAAATAAAGAAAAACATAAACCAAATCTACCATAAAAAAAAAAATACTTGCATGAGTGAGACGTCAACTTCTAATGATGATACGATCACAATGTTAAGCATTTTCATTTTTATTTATTATTATTATTATTATTATTAACTTAATTTAAGATAGTATTTTTAAATCACCATTTGAAATATTATTTTTTTTAAATTTTTTACTTGATTTAATATTAAAAATAATTTCATGCTGTTAAAGAAGATTCATAATTACTACTCATGAACATAAAAAGTTTTGAAATGTTACTGGTGTAACGTAACAAGTCCTCTTAATAAGAATTAAGTAATACAAGCAACATGCAATCTAAATCTAATATTTAAATCTCAAATAGGGTCCAATAATATAGTTTGTTTCCTGATTTTATTCACAGATATATTATATATTTGATTTTTTTATGTTATTATCAAATATTCATCAAATATCAATTTGTGCATATTTTTTCTTTTTCATGATTCATACATATCTAACATACTTAATTAGGATATTATTATTATTATTATTATTATTATTATTATATTACTTAGTTAAGCAAGTGAAATACACCGAGAATGGTTAGAATTAACATTTAAAATGTTATATTAGTGTTCATTTTCACTATCCAGAAGCACAAGCATCTCTGAAGCCCAAATTCATTGACCCACAAGAAGGCTTTTTCGAACCACTTAATTCTGAAAGCATAATTCGGTCTGATGATGTGTAGGAAGAAATTTCATGGGCTGCACGAAAAAACACCTCTTGATGTTAAGTCATAATAATAAATTTGGACTCAAAAGAGAACATCCCGATAAGTAGAGGAAAATTTTGATTATATCATTTTCTAAAAAAATTATTAAATAACAATTAAAAGATTATTAGTTATTATATTAATTCATTTAAACATATTTTAAACTAAAAATTATTAATATTTAACATAGTTTATCTTATTAATAAAAAATTATAATTTGTCTACATTAAAGTTTTAACTATCTACTATGAATTCAAAATTAATAATATCAAATACTAAGAGTAACAACGCGGTGGGACGAGGATAAATTTCAATATTTCATCCTCATCTTCTCTTCTCATCATCATTCATCCCCATAATTAACTGATATAAAAGGTTACGAATATAATCCATTTTCTTTCTATTTTTATATCAATTAATTAAATTTTATATAAAATTAAAAATATTAAGAAATGAAACACAATATTACAAATATTTAAAAATAAATTATAAATTTTTTATTTCACCTGTTAAAACGAGTTAGATAAATGCTTACTTATTCTCATACGGAAGAGGATTTCCAATCAGAAAAAATTTAAACAACTGGAACGAATTTATATTTTTGTTTTGACTACAAAAGCAAATTGTGAAAACCACATGTTAATATATTACTTAAAAGTTAAAGGTAATCTTTCCCTCAGAAAGGCTTGGACCAAATTCTGCCTAGTTATAATTATACAAAGAGCTTTCGGCAACTAATCTCTTCAATTATGTAATATTATATATATATTATGGTACAAAAGAAGACATAATAAAGAATCATGTCAATTAAGGACAATACAATATAAGAGAGAAGATTTCAAAGTTGTGAGATGCAAACCATAATTCATCACTCACCATTTGTTACCAAAGACACACCCAATGGTGATGAAATTAGTGTCAGGTTTATAGAGGAAATTTCACTGGGAGATACAATATCAATGAGATCTTCAACTACATTGGTACACTTCCTTCCTCCTTATCCTTTTCTGTATCCAGTTGGTTTTTTAAACTATGGGTTCTGATATCACTTGTCAAGTTTATAGAAGAGGAGGTTTTACCGAGGAGAACAAATACCAATGAGATCTAAGTCAATCACATAAGATATTGACACCACTCTCTACCCAAAACTTTAAGACGATAGATTTATGGATCTTTATTATTATATAATGCTCTACTTTTTCATTTTTAACCAATATAAAACTTAGATTCACACTTGAATTCCTAATAATTAATGCAAACTACCTTAAATTTCAGTGAGACAGGATAGCAAACAAATAGGTACATAGGTTAAAGAAGCAAGAAAATGTTATCTTTTCTAATTCTAACCAACTTTATACCTTACATGAAGCCAAAATTGGCCGACACAACAACTCTACTTCGTGTTAGTGCTGTTCTACTAGGGAACCTATTCCTAATCTTAGTATATATCTTTTCAACACACACCACTACATTCTCTACTTCACTTCACTGAACTAACATTACCATTTTTCTCTCTAATCCACCAATTACTCATCATTCAATTTTTCTTTTGGTGTTAGAGAGAATCTCGCAAAAATCTCAATTTTTAAACCATGTTTCCACAGATTTTTTATTTTTCAAAATATATCACTGTTGATGAATTTCTTTGTTTACCTCCTCCGATCTTAACCTCACAAGATAATTTATAAGGTGAAAATTTGCACATTGTCAAGTGTGTGCAAATTTGTCATCTCATGAGTTATTCTCGTTCTTTTTGTTTAATATTTTTCTTAGCTTTCTGTTCCATATACATGCTTCTATTGACTTTCTGCATTAATTAAAACTGCCAAGAAATACTTTAAAGATATGAAAAAGGTTCTTTTTTTTAGGGGCAAGGGAAAATTATGGTGACCATACATTTATAAATTATATATAATATGAAAATACCAGCTTGCGCATCTATTTGTGCATAGTTTTTAGACAGAAAAGCGTAAAATAAGAGAGTTGCAGGATGAGAAGAGAACAAGGTGAAGAATTATAAGTAGAGAAGTTGATTACGTGTAAAGACTTGAGTTGATAAGAAATGACGAGTCTTCACGAGATAAACAGTGTTATTAATTATCCTCATAATCTGTCTTTGAATAAGATGGTTTTTGGCACTTAGAATCACAGTAGCAATTGGTCCTACAACACCTTTTTCTTCTCAAAAGAGAGATGCCTTTAGTACTTTTCCTACTCTAACAATGTTTATATATCAATAAGTCATAATGTCACAATGTACCTTAAAGATTCTACTGAATACAATTATAATTCTATCTTTTGTCGAGATTTATTGAATTTACACGTAAGTGTTTAAAATCTTATATATTCAATCATTAATTATACTTTAATTATAAATGGAAAATAAATTAAAAAATAATTATATTTTTTTATCAAATTTATAGTTTTAAAGTTTTCAATTAATCATTTTATAATTTAAATGACGTAATAATCAAAATGATTAATTTATAAACCAAAATGTAAATATAAATTTTTTAATACGTGTGTATATAAGTATCAAACCTAATACATATGAATTTGAGGCGAGTAATTATATATTCATTTTCATTTGTCTTTGGTTAAAAAAAATAATAATAGCTGCATCTAGTGAAAACAAATATATCAATATCTGCAAATCAGAAACTATAGTTGCCATCTTAATCACATGTGAATATCAATAACACAAACTATTGTTATATCGAATATTTGAGGGGGCAAAAATATTAAACTACTGTTTATAAAGCATAATTCTTGGGAGAATTTTTCTTTACAAAAGAAAGAGGAATATGATGCCTGTACTTTTCAAATAATATGGACCATGTTATATTTACATTCACCCTTTTTCGTTTCTATTTCACAATTCTAAAAACTATTATTTTATTTTAAGCACTATTTTTTTTAAAGCATAATAATAATAATAATAGTGTTAATTAAATATTAAAAAATAGTAATCATGAATATTTGTTTATGTAGTTAACGGAATAATATATGTTTGAATCATTTGTAATGGTGAATATGAAGATTCTTGAAAATTAGATGTATATCAAAATTTAGTAGTGTGCTAGAAAATAGTTAGGAGTAGAGTTAGTATCTTATGGAGTTTGAATATTTTGTTATTAAAATATAAATTTTATACATAAAAAATCAATTATTCAACTTTTATTTAATCACTATCTTTTTAAAATTATTCTTTTTATTTATTTATTTATTTCTCTTTAAGATTATAATATTTTTGTTTATTTTTTGAAGATCAAAATTTGTTATAAAAATCTTAAAGTTGAGTAGAGTAATCCTTCCGGATCCAAAATTTCATTAGTAAATTTATCTTTATCATGTGACTTGGTTCAAGACAAATATGTATTTGTTTATGATTGTTAAGATATGATTAGACAGTTGAATTGTGTACAGTTATTGTATCTAAGTTCTTAAAGCTCTTTTAAAGTCAAAGAATTAGTGCAACTAAGGAAAACTAAGTTATTTATGATAAATATTATAAGTTAAATGATTTTATCGTATGAATGATGTGGTTCCCACACTTGATTTAAGCTTTTGAAGTTTTGATGTTTGTTCACTGTATTATATATTATATTGAACATGAGATGCTCAAATTAAATATTGTTGTGTTTTGGAATTAGTGAGTATTAGAACTAAATGTGTCAAATCTGATACGAGAAAAATATAAAAATGTATAGTTGAAGTCTTTTCTATAAACAAATATATATGTTAAGTTTTCTAAATTATATAGTCTCCTTAGACGAACTTTCCTCTCGCTGAACAAAAGTAATATCATATCATTCGATTAACTATTTTGATAAGAAGAATATATAAATAAAAAATAGAGAAAAATATACACCAGGAAATAGATTAATTATTCACTGATGTTAGTAAACATGGCTTCACATAATAAATTTGTCAACTTTTATAACCATTACTACAAGAACAATATAATTGATAATATTTGTAAATTGAAACATAAAAAAGAAAAAAACAAGAACACACTCACAGTATAGAACCTATCTTATACAATTATTTAATAAAAAAATACTTGAAGAAAAAACACAAAATCATCACTTAACATAAATTTAATTAATTATATAACTTTTTTATAAATAATAATTTTTAATTGATTATGAAATATGTTATCGTTGTAATTATGAGTAATAAAATAATTATATTAAATATGTTATCGTTGTAATAACGAGTAATATATTAGAAATATAATAAAAGATAAATAGATTTTATGATATATTTCACTACTAAAAATTTTCATATTACATGGGAATTTTCTTGCAAATTTGTTAAAAAATTTTGCAAGAAAAGACTTTTTCTTGCTATTTTTTCTAAGAATGTTAATTGGCGGGTAATTCCTTCGTGGGTAATTATTTCTTACAAAATTATAAAATTTGCAAGTATTTCCTACAAAATTTGTTGAGAAAAGTGTTTGGTACAAAATATTTTGCAAAAACATTGGCAGCAATTTCCTTCAAATTTTTTTTTCATAACAAAATTTATAAGTATTTCCTACTAAAAAAAATTCAAAACAAAATTGGCAGGAAATATGAGTTTTTTTAGTAGTGTTTTAATTATATTGGATAGAAGAATATTTACAATCTTACTCTTATACTCTTAAAAGAATAACATTGTAGATGGGAGGGAGCGATGTTCATGCATCTGAAACAAAGAAATATTTGACATATAAACAACAATATCTTACAATTGTATATGTAGTATCTAACTATACAAAGGAAAAAGGTTGTTTGTTACCTTAACAAAAGCATATGATAGCAGTAATTTCTGAGTAACGCCTTTACTTTGCGTTCTACACCGTTATTCATTCCCCAATATAGACAGAAATTTAAAGAGTTAAAAAGAATAGCTAGCTAGGTCTACCACCTCCCACACGTGCATCAGAATTCCGGTAAAGAAACGTTCTGAAACTCACACGACGGTGACGGTAACGGCGAAGGGGGCAAAGACGGCGGAGATTTCAGGCTCTGAAAATATCCCCTTACGTCAAGTCCATCGGCGAAAGGTTTCGTAACGTCATCTCTTGAAGGAATAAACGGCGGCCGCATAACCTCCGTTAGTAGGTCCCACTTCACCCCTCTGAAGAACTCGTGCTCCTTGATCTCGCTGGCGCCGCGAACATAACCCAAACGCTTGGAGGGGTCCTTTTCGAGCAACCGAGAGATTAGGTCCGTCAACGCTGTTTTCTTCCCAACAAACTCGGGCGTCTTCAACAACACGTTGTGGAACGTTTCCTTGCGATTCCTTCCCTTGAACGGCGTCGTTCCGTACACCATCTCGTGGGCGAGGACGCCGAGGGCCCACCAGTCGACGGCGAAGCCGTGCCCCTCGCCTCGGAGGACCTCCGGCGCGATGTACTCCTCGGTGCCCACGAACGAGTTCGACCGCTCGAAGCTCGGCGCCGCGCGGCGCGCGGCGGGGGTGACTCGGGCGGACTTGGGAGCCTTGGTGAGTGGGACCCAGCGGAAGTTGCGGCGGGGCTTGCGCGGAGCGGTGTCAGGAATGTGGGAGTTGGAGGGAGAAGTATTGGTTTTGGTGGGACTGAGAGTTCGGGAGAGGTCGAAGTCGGTGAGGGTGACGTGGCCGGATTGTTGGATGAGGACGTTTTCGGGTTTGAGGTCGCGGTACACGATGTGCATGGAGTGAAGGTGGTGGAGAGCGCAGAGGATCTCGGCGAGGTAGAAGCGGACGACGGCGGGGGAGAATACGTGATCTGTTTGGCGGTAACGGAGGAGGTTGAGGTCGCCGCCGGGGCAGTAGGGGACGGCCCAGCCCATTAAGTTGTTGGACTCGAAGGAACCCAGTAGGGTGGGGAGGAAGGGGTGGGATAAGCGAGAGAGAACGCTGATTTCCCAGTGGGCGCGGCGAGCGCCGTCGTGAAGGGATGATGATTTGTCGACGACTTTGAGCGCCACATGGCCGGAGTTGTGTTGCACGAGAAACACAGTGCCCATGGCTCCTTTACCTAAAACTTTCAGAGCCTTAAGGTTGTCGAGGTCAAGTTCCTCTGCCATTTCGTTACAAGAGAGAGAGAGAAAAAAACCTGGTCTGTGTTTGTTTGATCCACCTTGCTCCTGCTATTAGCGTTTTATAATGATGTTGTTGTACTGTTGTATGCGGATTTACTTTTGTTTTTTCTGTGCACTACACTGTTACTCCCATGACAAGCTCTTTTTATCATTATTTCTTCATTGTTATGGCAAGAAGGTGATGGAGGAAAACAACATTCACAAATGTAAATGGTCTTTATGGTGTCGGAAAACTGCTTAAACCTGATTAGCGAGATTCATTAGATATTGATAATGCGCTTGATTTGCGTAGCATAAACTGATAAAGCATATGGTCACACGTGTGACGAGACATAAGCAAACAAAAGTAATTTAGGGAAAAAGACAAAATGAATTAAGCCGTACGGTAGTCACATGGGAGCTCCTATATTGTAAGGAGAACGTGAAGCTATTGCTTCATGTTGGAACCTTGTCACCTTCTCATTTACCAATCCATTTTTTCATTGAACTTCTTTCTTTAATTAATGGAGCATGACATTTCACTCACCCTTCCTCATGCTCCTCTCAATTATTAATTACCTATATCTCAATAAATCACACACTATATCTTTCAAATATACGATTTGCCCTCTGTATTGCACTTATCAAACACATTTCACTTTCCATTCATCAAATTTAGGTACATGTACGTAGTTTATTATCTTTTCTTTCAGTTAGACCCGTTGTTTTGCATTGTACTCGTAGGCTTCATTGGAATTCAATGTTCTTTGTCGTTTTGAAATCCATAGATCTTTATCAGAAAACTGTTGAAGGACTATAATATTTTAATCATCAATTCCGAATTCCGTTGTTTATGTTGGCATATGTTGAACTGCAGCCACATAAATCAGAGAGGACAAAGCAATTAATGAAGTTTCACATGTTAAATATTAGTGTTCCTTTGTTGTGTGAGATTTAATGTAGGACAAGACAGTGCACGAATCGTATATGGTCGTATACGTACCTTAAAAATTACTAAAAAATGTTGAGTAAGCTTGACCCTGTTGATGATGAATTAGGTGGATGATGCTGAATTAATTAGTGATGGCTTCATTGTCAAAAGTGTAGGCTTTGTGGCAACACAAAAGATGGCATATAAATTAGAACCAAGTCTATGGTTGAAACAGATGAAGGGTAGACAAGTGGAGGACAACATCATTATGCTTGCTTTAACATTGAATTGACACTATCCTTTTGATTATGCAAATCTTGTTGTTCAAATTGTGAACTTGAGATGAAAGATATTTATTTACCCAAAGGAAACCACACGTATGAAACAAGTAACTAAAGCATCAAAATTCCTTTTTTGTAGTTCACCGATGACGACTTACACAGCAACGTTAAATCGTGATTTGGTGATCTTCCCTTCAATCATATCCTTCATAACATCACCCACCAACTACTAAAATAATGTTTTCAAAGGAAAATAGGAATGTTTTACAACTTCTTGTACTAACTCTTGAATCTGTCTCATAAAATTCAAAGTTTATTATCTTTTCATATAATTTTCTTGAATGAGTTTAACAACTATGTTAGTGGGAAGAATGGATTCACATTTCGCTCGCATGTTGCAGACGTATATATTCTTTAGTTATTCTCTTATAAATTATAAAGATGAGATTATGATTCCAAAGCGATTTATAACCACTCCTCTTATATCATGGTAGATGCTTTCTGGAATTTTCGAACATTATTAATGTTTTGGCCTTAAAATACATTTTCTGAGATTCTCTACCTTAACTTCCTCACTTTCGATTTTGCTTAAAATCGTTTTGAAGAGACCTGACTAATAGATCATAGTATACAGGTTGTTTGTAAACCTGAAAATTTGTAATTGGATATGCCATTTTTGCGGATGAAACGTGTTTTTGTGATATATTTACAATGAGTACCAAACATGGTATAACATATGGGACAAACAGGTCTGGGCTAAATCAGTCCATTATTATACAAACCTATACTTTAAGTGATCTTAACCTATTCATTTGTGAATAAATCAAGATTTTTCTTTCTTCACTCCCACAATTTCTTGGTACCACCCCACAATTTTCAAAATGATAATTTTACCCTTCATAAATTTCTTGAACATGATTTTCAAAAGGTATGAATTGCATTATGGTAGGAGCTTTCTGTAGCATGAGTTCTGACATGCTCTTTCCAAAATGTATGAAATGCAAGTTTCCCAAAATGAACATTTTGGAACACATGAAATGTGTTATAGAAAGGACTCGTCCGGATGAGCCTTTTTTTCTTTTTTTTCACAAGTCATTCTCTTTCTTTTCTTATTCTTCTACAACCTTCTTTCTCCACAGAAAGGTAATATTAAAATTTTATTTATAGGTGTATGTAAATTTGAGGAGTCAAATAAACTATAATAAAAAAAATACTTTTATTTGTATATTAATTTATATATATATAATTGTGGGTACAAAATTCCCCATAGTGGTCATGAAACTCCACCATTGACAGCGATGATGTGATACAATACGAGGATGTTTTAGTCTTCTTATTGTTAATATGACTACAGTCAGTAATGGTGGAGATGCATAAAGAAAAAGCCCAAAATTGTTACTGTGCAAGCCCAAACCCACAATACCCTAATTAAGTTGTATTTGTAAAAGACCTGTTTAGTTATTATGCAATGTAAAGATGGCAAAAACATTACTTGGACTCAAGCCCAGCCCAATCAAAGAATCCTCTAGGTCTCGCCGAACGGTGTAATTGAACTTTGACCAAAACACGAAATGAAATCTGTGGGCGGTGATACCGATGGCCACTACAATTTCCTCAAAACCTCTCATTAGGGCAAATTCACAACCGTTTTAATCTTTCCATGGTTGCGCACTCAATTTCTGCAGCATTTCTATTTTCCTTATTTGGTAAGCTCACATCTATTATCACTTCGCCGAGTTTTTCATCTCTTTGATCGCTATAGCTATGTTTTTTCACTATCTGCATTGTTTGTAATAAGTTCGATATTCGCTATTATTCAATCACATGTTTTGATTCTTAAGCTTTTAATTTGATTTCTTTGATGCTATTCACATCTGAATTGAAAAAGTTTGGTGGATTGATTAATTGTTCATTTCCCATGCCAGATTGCACTGCTAGAGTAAAATTCCCCATAAATTCGCAGCTAAACCCTAAATCAGAATTTCAGTGTGGTGAGTGTTGACTTAATTGAGTGAAGAGATAACATAATGGTGAAAGCATACAGACAGGAACACGTCTACAAGCACCCTTGGGAACGTGTGACTAGTGCATCTTGGCGCAAGTTTGCCGATCCAGAGAACAAACGCATATTATCCCATATTCTTGATGTTGACACATTGAACCATAGTCTTGACCCTTCAACAGGGAAGCTTTGCACAACTCGTGCCATCACGATCCATTGTCCTGGACCCTGGTTTGTCCGCAGAATTGTTGGTCAGGATATTTGCCACTGTGTGGAATCCACTGTTGTGGATGCACAGTCGCGTTCCATGCAACTGACCTCTCGGAATATCAGCCTCCAGAAGTTCATAGAAGTGGAAGAGAAGATCCGGTATGATCCACACCCGGATAACCCGAATGGTTGGACGGTTTGCCAGCAGGAGACCCGAATCCGGATTAAACCATTGTCGGCCCTGGCATCCATGGCTGAAAAGGTGGAGCAGCGATGTGCTGAGAGGTTTCTTCAGAATAGTGTTAAGGGTAGAGAGGTAATGGAGAGGATCTGTAAATATCTTGAGGCAGAATCTAGCAGCCTTGCCTTGTGATTCTGTCTTCTCTTTTTAGTTTTGGGTTTCTGTAGTTTAACCATATTTGTAAAATAACAGAGGAAACATTGCAACATGAAAGGCAGGGAAGATGGTGAAGCTTGTATCTCTTCCCTGGAATTTAAGAACTAAGAAGGCTATTTATTTAGATCTTCTCCAAATTTTGATCAGTCAAATAATTTTTCAAATTGCTGTAACACAACTTAAGGATCATTTGAATATCCTTTTCTTCTGAATCTTACTCTGTTATTTGTTTGTCACCTTTCCTTATTTTCTAAGGCACTTGGTCACAAGCCTTTGTTTTGCATCTTTATCTTGAGATAGAAGTGATTATCCATACATAGATTTTCTTTTGGGCATGCCTAGGTGATGACTGTGATAATGTTTTTTTTTCTTATTCTTTTTATTACATATGGTAGTTTATTGGATGTCTGCCATTGAGGTTTGTTTTCATGTCAGCATTAGACATTGACAAATTGAAAATGAAGTTACAGGTAATTACCAAATATAATATATTGAAGGGTTCAATTTGCACGGTAGCATTTCGAATAAGTTCTAAATTTCAAGTCATTTCTAGCATCCACTTGCATTAGTGGAGAGATTTTGTTTTTTGCATTTTCTTTGTTGGTTTTGATGTGTTTTTTTGTATGGTAAGATGAACTTTTGAGTTTGGCTTGTCGTTGGGAATACTGAAATATGGTTTTAAAATTCTCTTGTCTAACTTGCTTGTGAAAGTGCAAAAACTTTTAACCAATGTAGTAAAAACAACTCTAACTACATTGAAGATAATTAATTAACAGACACTGTAATTTGCGTAAAACATTCATGGTTATTAAAGAAACTAGTTAATTTGATTAATAATATTAAGTTTTTCTGAATTTTGTATATTTTTAAAATTTTATTGTAACGTTAATGAGACAGTTTTATAAGATCGTCTATGTGAGCTCTTATTTCACTTTATAAGTTTTGCTTCGATGGTAATGTTTTATAATGTCCATAAATATTTTTATTTGCATTTTATCTTTTTATAATTTAAAATATCAATTTAATGTGATTATAATGATATAAACAACAAGTGGCAATATAATTAAATAAAAACATGATATTATAATATAATCAAATTAAATGTATTATTATTACTATTACATTTTAATTTAATATTATTAAATACAATAAATAATATTTTTATATGAATGAAAATATACTTTTTGGTGATGGTTTTTGGATGTTCTTTTTATGTCACACTTGTAAGTTTAAATTTAAGACTGATTAGAATAGTTTTACGGTAGATATATTAGTGGTTGTTATTTATTTATTTTTTCATAAATTTTTTATTAACTTAATTTTTGAATCTCTTTTATTGTTAATAAAATAATTATTTTAATTTTCACTAATATCCACGTGAAGATTTCAAAATTGACTAGAGTATTTTTTTCTAAAAGAAATATAATTAATATAGTGGACAACTGAGCCAAATATCTAATTAATTTAATGAAAAGCTTTGAAAGGAATATCATATAATAAGTTTCTTCTTTTTTAAAATTATTAAATATACACATTGATAAGTATTTTTGAGTTAAAGTTTAACTTTGAAAATTTAAATATTCTTAAATAAAAAAATTATGTTTAAAAATGATTGTTTCTATCTAAATAAAAAATTTAATATAAAGAAATTTAAATTATCTTACACAAAGGAAAATGTAATTAAAGTAATCAAAGTTCATATCGTTCACAAAAACACAACCTAATATTTCTTACATCTGGTTTTCTACAGGCATTTTAACAAAACAAAATAGGTAATGACAAGTGAAGTGGGTATTAGAGTTGAACCTCATCGGCCTATTTTTTCTAGAGCTATCAAATGGACTGGAACCTGCGAGTCAATCCGGCCCACATTAGGTTCAAGCCAAGTTGGGTTGAAATTTTTTTATAAATTTCAATACGGTTGATTTTTGACTCGACTCATTTAGAATCCGGCTCATCCGGGTTAAACGTGTGATGAATCGGGTTGGCTCACCAACTCGCAAATAAAGGGTCATGTAAGTGTTTTTTGTTAGACTGTGCATTTGGGTCAGGTTAGGTTGTTTTTTAGCCAACACATAAATAATTTAGTATTTTGTTTTTATTTTAGTTTGTATTTGGATTGTATTGAAGTTTATTTAAATTTTAATTATAATTATAATTCAGTTTTTACTGAAAAATAAATAAAAAAAATTTGTAGTTTTTTAATTAAGTGAGCCCGCGAGCCAACCCATTTAATCCACCAACCCGTGCTGGGCCGGGTCGGATTCAAATTTTTTGGCTCGCTAATAAGTAATTCGGGTTGAGTTGGCTCACTAAGTAATCAATCTGTGGTGAGTCGAGCCGGGCTGGGCCAAGTTACCCGTTTCTACACCTCTAGTTTTTTTCTAACCCTAAGAAATCAAAGTATTTGAGGTGTTCCGGTTTTTATATGTATTGCACCTATCCATAATGAATTTGAATATGGCACTTTGGTGTATTCACCCAATTATTTAATGATTAAGATATGGAATCATAATTGGTTGACTATAGTGTAAATCCATATTATTTACCGAAGAGTTATAAGAAATTCTTTATTAAAAAAACTAGGATTCTTCTTCCTAAGAGGGAGAATGTACAAAAGACAAAAGGAAGTTATAAATGCACCATAGCTTAAGAAAAAAAAAAATTGTGAATGCTCTTGCTAGGATCACGAGATCCAATATAGGGTTTGGCTTCGACATTTCCAAGATCCACTTAAACCAAGTGTCTTACAAAATCACAAAAACCAATCTCTGCAATTTTCAGTCCTTACATTTCTTCTTTTTCTTCTTCACATAAATGCAAATTCATTGTTCTACGTTAGGTTTTCAGTCAATATTTGAACTCCACAAAAAACCAATTAGTTTACTATTTCATCTATTCTAACAGCTAAAACATGATTTATAAATATTTTTTTTTTGTGAATTTTGGAACAAGTTATGGTAGTATTTAAATGATTTGATATTTCCAAAGGAACAAGTCTAACATTTCCTAGGTTTGTAAGAGATCATGCATGAGGATTTGAAGGTTTACACACATGAATTCTGAGATTTTCACATTAAATATATAAATGAGAAAATTAAGTAATATATAAGAAAAATATATCTATTAATGAGTCTTAAATTTTTATGTTGAGAACGACGGTCTCACTTAACTTCAAGAGAAAATTATAGGAGATTCAACTTTTTATTCAGTGATACAATATTTTCTAAAATGTTGAGAATCCCAATTTGTTTCGTTCAAATTAGTTATGACTTCATATAAATTTCATAATTATTTTTGCTCACGTGAATAAGTTTGACCAGCAAACCATTTGACTCAAATAATGTATGATCAACAACAACTTAATATTTTTAAAGTATTAACCATGGGATTTAGTATACCTAAGTTTCATGATAAAACCAAGTTGTGGAATTGAACTTATGTGAATAACTTAATTTGAATGCGAGTGAAATGTAAACTTTGAGAACTTCTAAAAAAACTAGTTCAAGTATTGTGAAAATGGTTAAGTTTGATGTTTGATAAGTATCCAATTTACTTGATTTGACATATATGATCATGAAATTGATATAAATTTTAGTAAATCAGATTCTTTTAATTTAGAAACTGATAATGAGAGTTCATTAATTACGAGTTTAATTAAAATTTTATTGAAAATACAACATTTTTTCAAGAATAGAAGAACTTGTGCAACTAAATTTTTGGATTATTGATAGTTATAAACACGTTATGGGCTTAAAGACCTAAAGTCAAACTAAAATATGCTTAAGACATAAAGTTGAATTAAATATGTTCTACACATAAAATCAAGTTAAATATTCTTAAACTGCCTTAAGGCAATGGATTTATGAATTTTTATTTTTATATAGTGTTCTACTTTTTCTTCTCTAACCAATGTGAGACTTAGACTTACACTCGGATTGCTAACAAAAAAAAAAAATATATATATATATATATATATATATATATATATATATATATATTCCCAACTATTAACTTTCTATTTTTCTCCAACAATAATAACCGTACTCATAATATGCATAAAAAACAGAAATCTCTTGTCTTGCCCTACATGCATGCTCCAATTGGCCTAAATACATTGCCAAGTTCCTGTAGCTAGTTTGGTTTGGAATATCCAAATTTTCATTTCCAAAACTAATCAAATAATAATTTTCTTTAAAATGCAAAAATTATTTACGATACTTTAACTAAAAAAAGTATACATACTATTTTTTATTAGATATTGAAGAAAAATAAGTAAACAAGAAAGTGAAGTTATAAAATTAGGAAAAAAAATTGATACTAATAACTATAATTTGACAACACATTGTAAAAGTAAAATAATCTTAAAAAGTAAATTTTTATATGGGTTAAATATGTTTTTGGTCTCTTAACTTTCAGTAAATTTTTGAATTAGTCAATCTCGAAACTTTGGATCAATTTAGTCATTCATCTTTTGAAATACGTGGATTTAGTCCTTTTAATCAAATTTTGTTAGGTTTATTTGACATTTTAAATGCATTTCATAATAATATCTTAGTTAACATTAAAACAAAAATGTGTCAAATAATATAAACAACTTAAATACGATCCTGAAATGCGTACGAAATATTAAATAAATCTAACAAAAATTGATTAAAATGATTAAATCTACGTATTTCAAAAGATGAATGACTAAATTGGTCAAATATTTTAAAATGAATTAATTCTAAAATTTACCGAAAGTGAAAAGACTAAAAATATATTTAATTTTTTATATTTATAAAAGATAAAAAGATGGAATGAAAAATAATATCGAACGCAACTAAAAACTTTGAGTGATAGAGTATCACTATGTTATAAAAATTTTCCTAAAAATTGAAGAACCAGCTAGAATAATTTTGATAGAACGAGTCCAATGTCAACTTTATTGGATTAATATATAAAAATAAGACTGTTTTGGCAATGGTCCCCAAAGTCGTGATATTTATTAGAATCTGAGCATTGCAGTGAGGAAAGGGAAATCGAAAATGTATACGTAAAATGTATCATTGAATGCTTATTCTATCACATTGTTGCGGCAAGTTTTTGTTGGTAATATATATTTATGCAATAAAAGAAAAGTTGATGATTCGATGAAGAATAGAAGAAGGTGTTGTTAAGGTCTACAAGGTTCCATCACATCATTCTTTGTTAAATCTGACAGGTTTGTGGTGATTGGGGATGTTGTGACAGATTGACGTTACACTGAACAACACCATCCATATTCATAACAAGAAAAGAATCACATAATTAGTTATTATCATTTTTTCACTGTTCCAGAGAAGGAGACAAGGAACGTTAATGAGGGAAATAGAGTGAAGTGTGTGTAGCTACAATTCATATACTGCTTCTTCTTGTACTTTGACATGACATCTCAATGAATTGGTTTTTCTATCATAACATTTCTCTCATACAAAGCTGCCATCACCATCCAATGCATGCATTCCTTCCATCTTCCACTCTTCAATTCCCAATGTTCAATATAAATGCTTCTCTTTGCATCTTTCTACCCAACTCTTCTTACTGTTACTGTTACTGCTTCATCTTCATCACCTATTAAATCCATCTTTTACTTTCATCAAACAAATATAACACTGTTGAATTCGTAATTTACAGATTAACGTACTTGAACCAAATGAATGGTGTACATTTTATTAACAATAAATAGGTTTACTTATTTTTTTTTATCTTTGTTTTTGTCGAAAAGTACTAGTTTTTTTAAGTTTCAATTTGTTTATAATTTCTTAAAAGTTCACATAATGAGATATTTTTTCGTTTAATTTTCTGAAATGGATTAAAGATATTTTATTAAGATTGAAGTTATTAATAATGATGATTTATTTTATAATGTAATTAACATACTAATAATGTCAATTTCGATAAAAAATTATTGATTAATTTTAATAAATTTTAAAAAAATCAAATTGTATAAATTTTAAAAAAATCAGAACTAAATTGAAATTTTAGAAAATTAGAAGACCAATTTGACAGTTTTAGACAAAAACAGAAATAAAAAGAGTAATTAAACTCAATTATGATTATAGGTAAAATTTCATTGTGTAGTTATATAAAAATGTTGTTGTTCAACTGATAAGTAAGTTGTAATAGAGTAATGCTTGTCTCTTTTAATTAATAATAGAACCATATATATGATAATTTTCTTATAAAAACATGATTTATTTCTTTTTTTAAATTTTGCATAGGCCTAATTAATTTAAACCAAACCAACCCTTTGGTTAGGTCTGAATTTGTACCTTTTTTGAATATTTAAATCACTAAAAATTTGATTAATTTAAAGTTTATCTTTTTCCTTAATTCGATTTCAACCGACCCATGGACAGCTTTATCTTTACTCTATTTACAATGTTTTTCATACTTTTTATAATTAAAATTTTATGTGAATAATTTATGTAAGGTTTCTTGTACTTTCTTAATTATTCATTTACATTCCAAACGTAATCCGTTTTCAAGATTAAACCAGTCAATAAGTAAGGAGAAGACATTATATTATAAATTATTGTGAAACTATTATGGGACTCTAGATATATGAAGATGATATTAATATATAAAAATATTGACTAATTATATTTATGATTACATAATCAATTTTAGTCGTGTTTTTCTTTCAATTTTGTATTTTTTTTTTCCATCACAAGTTTCAACTTTATAGTTATGGAAAATAGTCGAAAAAAAAGAGAGAAAAGAGACATTTTTGTTGAGAAGATAATGATTTTGATGGAAATGATTATGGTGAGTGAAAACATAGTATTTGATCGGTTCATCATGGTGGACATAGCAAAAGGGAAATAGCAGCATCATATGAGTCATAAAGCTGAACAATCACAGACTCAAAAGCTTCCCTTATCTGCATTTGAAATTATATATATATATATATATATATATATATATATATATATATATATATATATATATATATATATATATTTACCCTTTTCCCTTTTTGTTTTTCTTAAATAAAGTTCAACGCGCACCTTCTCTTTGTCTATTAATTATAAACGTAGTACCTTAGTTTTGAGAAACTTTTATTTATACGCGTTGTAGTTTAAATATAATAACAATATTGTTTCCTTAAAAACTGAATAATTACCTATATATAATAAAGGAGAAATGTCATTGTAAAACTACAAATCTTGACAGAAAAGTTTATTCAAATTTAACATGCACGTGATCTTCTTTGCATATATCACAGTCTGCAATGATTAGTAAAGTGTAGTTTTTAAGTATTAAGTTAAAAAATGAGGTGTATTAGGTAAGAAAGTGATATAAAATTTGAACATAGAAACCAGAAGCAAAATGAGAGAAAAGAAGAAGTTACAGAAATTTGATTATGCAGAATGAAGAAACAAGAAATGGTTAGAGAAGGGAGTGAGACAGTGAAGAATTTAATATCAGTTTGAAAACATGAGAATCCTCAAATGTGACACATCAACTATGACTAGAAAGTAAAGATTCATTGACATTTTCATGCTCAATTTCAGAGGCAGCTTCATCGTCCTGGTCAAAACAATCGATTCCAAAAGCTTTATGTCCATTCCCAAAAGCCTTGATATGATCTTTGAGAGAGCGTTTGTGCTTGAAATCAGAGCCACAAGAGCAATACCATAACTTGCCACAGTTCTTCTCATGGGTCCTCCAATCACCCCTAACAGCAAAAGCTTTGCAGCATTTTCTGCACATGAAGGGCTTGATTCCATGCTTTCTCTTGTAATGAGTTTGGAGGGTCCTAAAATCTTTGAGTGGCTTTGCTCTTGGATGATCAATGTTGTTCTTGCATTCAGGTGCACAACAATAGCAAGGAAGTCTAAGCATTGCTGTTGGTTGAGTTCCTCTCAGAGACTCTGGCCCCTTTCTATATTGAGATCCATGCCCCCACATATGCATCTGCAAAGGTTAATTTTTGGAGCAACATCATCATCATCATTCAACACCAAAACAGTTCAAAAGGGGTGTGGTGAAAATCATTCATTCACTCACTCACATTCACATGTTAAATATTTGGAACCATCGATACAGTCCAAAAGCCTCACTGTGAAATCGCATTCCCTACAAACACTATCTTTGTTTGTTGCATTGCATGTAACATTGTTAAGATTAAGAATTATTTTCCCGAACAGGCCAAGATTTTGAGTCAGAAAGCCTAAGGATATATATATATGTAATCAAGGACCCGCGTCTTTTTCAACATGTTTCAACACTTCTTAGTCACCTATATGGTCTAGGAGTAAAGAAAAAAGGTAACAATGTAGGGCATCCTAATAAAGTAGTAGCTCGGAAGCCCAACAAGGGAATATTGGACAGCTATTTTTGTTTATGTTTGTAGAGATCAAAATAAAAACTCACTCCATGCGTGTTGTACTAATAATGAAAACTTAATTTATTGATGTTGTTTCACTTTATGTCACCTCGTGTTGTTGGTGTTAACGTTGTTGTTCTCTCTATGTAACATCTTTAGCATAAGATTTAAAATAAGCCCTAGATATCAATAGTTAGTCCCTGCCGTTTTCTGTTTAACACCAGTTAATAACACTTTGCAGGTCCTCAAAATATAGCCTTAATAAATAGTACTGATCTTTCATTGGAGTGGGATTTTTCCATTTTCGTCTCTTCGACTACAAAAGGGGCATGGTAAAAAACCTTTGAGATTGATTGATTAGCTTAAGATAAAAAAATAAAGGACATGCAATAGTTGTTACAAAAACCCTAAATTACACAAGTGCTCCCGTAAGGAATTGAAGACAGCATAGGTTATAGGCTAAAAATAATTAAAAGTGATGATATTTACAAATGGAAATTTTCTTTTCAACAATTTTCCACAAAAGTAAGATCTGGGAAAGTATGTGGTAGGACTATTGTAGGAGTGAAAAAAACAATAATCAAAAGAAAGAAAGTGATAACATTCTTTTTCTTTTCCTTCTATATATGAACCATCTTGAATGAATGGTTTGATGGTTTTTAAGTACCTGCATGTTGTTGTATCTGTTGAAAGTCTTGAAACAAAGGGGGCAGGAGAACTGTGTTGGACCGATGAGAATTTGAGCAGGGGTAGGGATCCAATACTGGCCCTTGTTAATTCTACTGGGAGAATACTCACAAGCTTTTTCTTTGTGTGGTGAGTATGTGTTTGAAGATGAATCAGCAGAAGCAGAAGCAGTAGTGTTTGGAAGCCCTAAGTGCAAAGCCACGGTGACAGTTTCATCATCCATGGAGTTGGAGTTATTATTGGACGATATGCTTGCTTCTCTCTCCTTCTCTCTGTTGACTTTCATGGCACTGAAGGAAGATTCAAGATCTTCACCCCTTGCAGGGCTAAGGTTAAGGAGAGGAAGTGCTTCTTTGGGGGGAGAAGAAGATTGATTGTGATGAAAAGTAGAAGGAAAATAGAATGGAGGGTTGGAGCAAGGTGATGAAGAAGAAGAAGAAGAGAAAAGGAATGGAGAATTGAGGTCAAACCAAGAATTGAAGTGATTGGAGCAAAAGGGGTGAGTCATGATGATGATGAGAGTGTAGAAAGGATTAGGTTATTATGAAAGAGAGAAGAGGTAGTGTGGTAGTGGTGGTAGTGGTGGAGGAGGAGTTGAGGGAGAGGTAGATAAATAAAGGTAAGCAAAAGATAAGTTTGAGAGTTAAGAAAATAATAAGCATAATGGAAGAGTGAGGAAGAAGAGGAGTTAGAAATCCAATGTTGGTAAAGCAGACCCAATAAAGTAAAGAAAGGGGAGACAAGAAATCACTTGCGAAGTGTGACATAACAAGGGGCAAAATAAATATACAAAAGAGGTAGAGAGAGTGAGAAAGAAAAGAAAGAAAGAAAGAAAGAAAAAAAAAAAAAAAAAAAAAAAAAA
>Ga0209589_1005894_pt1 | contig 20592 bp, 20 predicted proteins | sample CowpeawhiteBW_FD_187525 | JGI IMG/M metagenome (GOLD analysis project Ga0209589, IMG submission 187525) | Root nodule microbial communities of legume samples collected from California USA - Cow pea white BW (SPAdes) (version 2) | ecosystem: Host-associated > Plants > Roots > Nodule | place: USA... | reverse complement strand
TTGACCTATTTACTATTACTGTGTTTACAATCTTCCGTGTCATTTTCTTTGCATATCAAAACCCCCCTATTTTTATAGTTGCTAGTTTTAAATTGCATTTTTGAGAATCAAATATTTGAGATCAATTCCGTATTCGTTGTGAGACGACTCAGGGTTATCTTAACCCTAACTATTTTCTTCACTACAAACTAGCAATACTGAAGTTGCTAAAGTAGTGGTAATTTGATCGCCTAACGACAGCGATATCAGCCTACCCCTAAAAATGTAGGAGAAATTATGAGCTTCCATGGTTTGGCAAGTTTCTAAACAAGGTTTGTTCCTAATTTTTCTAGTCTAGCTTCACCACTCAATGAGTTAGTGAAGAAAGATGTTACATTCACATGGGGGCAAAAACAACAAAAATCGTTTGATGAATTAAAAGAAAGATTGACCAAGGCATCCATTCTAGCATTGCCAAACTTTGCCAAAACCTTTGAACTAGAATTGATGCCTCAAGAGTTGGTATAGGTACGATATTATTGCATGAAGGTCATCTCATTACATATTCTTGTGAAAAACTATGATAAGAAATTGTATGCACTTGTGAGGGCTCTTCAAACTTGGAAACATTATCTTGTTTCCAAGGAATTTGTCATTCATAGGACCATGAGTCACTAAATACTTGAAGAGTCAACATAAGCTCAACAAAAGGCATGCTAAATGGATGGAGTTTCTTGAGCAATTTCCTTTTGTCATCAAATATAAGAAGGGCAAAACAAATATAGTGGTTGATGCTTTATCTAGAAGGCACACACTCTTTGCTAAACTTGGTGCCCAAATTCTTGGGTTTGATAACATTTCGAAACTATACTCACGTGATCCTGAATTCTCCACCATTTATGAAGAATGCTTGCATAAACCAAAAGGAGGTTACCATGTGAATGAAGGGTATTTATTTAAAGAAGGTCACATTTGTATACCCCAAAGTTCGCATAGGAAACTCCTTATTTAAATGCATGAAGGTGGACTCATGGAGCATTTTGGAGTAGACAAAACTTAAGTATGCTTAAAGAAAAATTCTTTTGGCCCCATATGAGACAAGATGTCCAAAGGTATTATTATAAGTGTATTACATGTTTGCCTCATGGTCTTTATATTCATTTGCCTATTGCTTCTATCCCTTGGGAGGACATAGGCATGGACTTTTTCCTAGGACTTCCAAGGACTACTAGGGGGTTTGATTCAATTTTTATGGTAGTGGATCGTATTAGTAAAATGACTCACTTTATACCCTGTCACAAAGTTGATGATGCAAGCAATGTCGCAAGGTTGTTCTTTAGAGATGTGGTTAGACTTCATGGATTACCTTGTACTATAGTTTTGGATAGGGATACTAAATTCCTTAGTCGCTTTTGAAGGACCTTATGGGCTAGATTAGGGACTAACTTGAATTTTTCTACCACTTGTTGTCCATAAACTGATGGACAAAATGAGGTAGTCAATAGATCTCTATCTACATTGTTAAGGGTAATTTGGAAGGGTAATCACAAATCTTGGGATGAGTATCTTCCTCATATTGAGTTTGCCTATAATAGAGTTGTCCATCGTACCACCAAGATTTCTCCCTTTGAGATTGTTTATGGTTTCAATCCTATTACACATTTAGATTTAATACCTCTTCCAACTTCATTTGATTTTGTTCATAAAGAAAGGGTATCTAAATCACAATTCATTAAGGATTTACAGGTGAGAAATCAATCTCAATCTCAAACTGAAAAGTATGTTAAATATGACAACAAAGGTAATAAAGCTAGGGTGTTCAATAAAGGTGATTTAGTTTGGATTCATTTAAGAAAAGAACGATTTCTACATTTGAGAAAGTCCAAACTTAATCCTCATGGTGATGGACCTTTTCAAATTCTTAGGAAGATTAATGACAATGCTTATCAATTAGATCTTCCTCCAGAATATGGTGTTCATGCTACTTTCAATTTTACAGACTTAGTTCCTCTTTTAGGCATAAGTGATGATGATGTTGAGCATCACGATTAGAGAAAAAAAATCCTTTCTTAGGAGGAGGAGATGATGGCTTGGGCCCAAGCCCATCAAGCCCAACACCAGGCACAAGCCCACCAGGCCCAATCATTAGGGAAATGCTTAAAAATATTCAAGAAGCTGGTGATTGTCAAAATCCTTTGAAGCCCAAAGCTATTTAACTATTATTCAAATAGGCCAAGTAGGATATTAAGATTTAGATAGATAAATTTGTCTAGATTGTATTTTGCCAATGTAATTAGGTCATCTTTTAATAATGTGTGCATTAGTATAATATATTGGATCAAAATTCACCAAGTTTAAGTTCAATTGGGCTCTCGACCTCTTTGAACTCATCCTTGGCCGGGTGGCTAGCCTTAGCACTTTCCTCACTTAGCACATTAAGAAAATGCTACAATGTGGAAGGTGTGAAGTGCCACATGTCCTTTGATCCACCAAATAAGGAGATCTAGATCTAGATCTAGAATTAAGAGTGCACATGCTTAATTAGTGTGGTTGGCCGAATCCTAGGCTATATAAGCAAGCTTCCACACTCATTATAAGGTTACTCTTGAGATTAAAGCAAAGCTACATGTTGATAACACTCCATGATTCCTTTGCCTTGAGAGTCCAATTGCTAAAGCTATTCACCTAGAATTCCCCTCTAGCCTTCCTCCCTAAGTTGGCCTAACCTCTTAGGAATCTCTTCCATACTACATTCCGCTACCATTATTCATCTATACCTCAGTGCATCTTCTTTCATGCTATAAGGAAGCTTCATTCATCCACCAATTTCGTCCATGGAGCTTCATTAATATTGGAAGTGTTTTCAACGTACAATAAAACTATAAATGTGTTCATAAAATATTAGTTATATGGGAAGAAAAAAATGCCTTTCATAAACATAAGAAATATTTGGTCAATGCTCATATTCTTTCTCGTACAAAATTTTTTCAAATTCTTTTGATTAAAGTGTGATGCATTCAATATGAGTATTGGAGCCAATTTACACTAAGAAGGTAACCCCACAAATTATTTTAGTTATAAAGTGAAGAGAAGTTGCATTAATTATTCCACCTATAATGAAGAATTTAATGTCTTAGGTCGATCCTTGCAAACTTGATAACACTAACTTTTGTTGGTTCAAGGTGGCTTTAGAAAGGGAGGAGTGAATATAGCTTATAGACATTTTAAAAATTTTGCAAAAATATATATATAAAAAATTAAAGCAGGAGTATAAGGAATAAATTGCTCACACAAAATTTATACTGGTTCACCTTCAAGGCAAGGGCACGTCCAATATTTTAAGCAATGCACTTAAGATATTCCATTAATCAAATATCCCAATTTGATTATAACACAAGTATCAACCTCTCTAAGTATCACGAGTATCAACCTCTCGAAGTATCACGAGTAACAATCTCTCCAAGTTTCAAAAGCTTAACCTCTCTAGGTATCCTTCTAAATCTCCCCTTGAAATCGAGAACTCTCAATGGAATATATCAAAGTCATTATCAAAGTAAGAGAGTACAATTAAATCTCACAAGATAAATTTCACAATGTGAAGAATATTACAACGGCTACCCAATGTCACTCACAACTAATAGAATTTGATTCTATAGGCTCAATGCTTCTTCGTTGAATCTCCTTGATCACTTGAATATTGCAACTTTGTTTGTGTACGTTCTCTATTTTTTCAATTACCTTTTTATCTTCATCTAGGTCTTAGTATATTCTCGTTGAAGAATATGATCAATGGTGTTTTCCATCTTTGAATATTTGCTCTTTACATCAATATCTTCACCTTGCTTTGTATAAGGAAAGTTTTGATATAACTTTCATAGTATTTGCATCTTCAAATTATCCATTCTTTCCTTTATGTATTTTTTCTTCAATTTAAAGTTCTTCATAGATATTTCTAAATTTATAATTTTTCATCCTTGATATCGTTAGAATATTTGCTTGTTCGTAATCAATCACATGGGAGATTCTTCAATATGTGCAATCTTCAATCAACGTCAATGATATTCAAATAATCTTCTTTTTCAATCAAATCTTAAATAATATTTTTTCAGATTCTTGATTTGCATTACGAGGAATTTGATAATCTCTTTATTGATTTAATCTTCCTTTCAACGTTCAGATTTCTTTTGGTAAGTAATGTATTAGACTTAAATCCTTATTTCATTTTATGTGTCATATGGTGCTTTAGTAGATTTAGTTCAGTTAGCTTTAACTTTCCTGTGTCATCTGGTCAACTCATACTTGACTCATCTACTCAACATGCTTGTTTATATTTTCTTTGGCTTTCAACTTGTCTAGTCTTACTTCATCTTTACTTGTCTAATTAATGGGACTCGTCTACTTAGTATACTTGTCTAGTCACTTAGTTTGAGTACCACGTAGTCTAGTCTATCTTGATTCATCTGGTCAACATACTCGTCTTGGTTGACTTCATTCATCTTGTCAATATAAGTTTCCTTATCAAATTTGACTCATCTAGTGAGGTTCTTTGTCTTGTCTCGTTTTATTGACTTCGTTGACTCTACTCTTGTACTCTTCACTTTCATATGTATGATATTTCATATGTATGATAAGTGTCTAGAATAATTTAATTTCTACATGAATTTGACACTTATCATGCATGAATTATGTATATTTTAAGTAACTAACTTTTTTTTAGCTTAAAGTAACAAAATGAGGTATGGAGAATTAGAATTGCTTGAAATTAATGATATTTTGATGTATTGAAATGATTTTGGAGGAAAATAGCATTGATGTAGCTAAGTCAAAACTATTGGTGTTGAGCATTGAAGGCAGTAGAAAAAGAGCATGAATTTTAGTCTTCCAACTGAGCGGAATAGAATGGTGCTAAGCCACAAAAGAAAACCTTTTGAAGAAGGAAACCTAAAGCACTAAAGAAAGGGGGATAAAGTATTAAAGAAACCTTTCAAAGAACAAAAGCTCAAATGTTGATCACTAGAACATAGGACTGAGCTGAGAGAAAACCTACCATGAAAGGAAACCCATGTTGCTGAGCAATACAAAATGAAGTTGAGCACCACCCGAAAAATATTTATAAATAGATGGCTTTGCTTATGGTTATATCATCTCATTCTTAGCTTCTTTAGACGATCTCTCTGTAACAAATTAGAATATCTTAAGTGAGAGGCATAAAAGAGGAACAACAACTCATATAGCTTAACTTTTCCTATCAACAAGAGTAGGTGAACTCTTCTTTGTAGAGGTTGGATGTAATTGATTCTATTTCTCTGAATTGCTACATCTTTTAATATTTATGTATGACTTTATTCAATTATTTTTGGTTTGATTTATGTTTATTGTTTGGATGAATTGATAACTCATCTTATCTTACTAGTTTGGATTGAGTTGGAAGACTAGTTTAAAACTATGGTCCAATCAAATCATCTCATTCTTGTTAGACGTTTATACATGATCTAAACAGTGAGTTGAAAGAATCATATTGGGTCTGAAGTTCGTAGGGTCTAGGCTGTAGGAATGAGCTTAAATCTACCTTAGAATACTTTTAAGACATTGAATAAATAACATACTAAATATAAAAGATAAGTGGCATATAATAGGAGTAAAGGAGATAAAATCCAACCTCAACACGTATTTATCATTATATTTTTCAAATCTTAGTTTAACTTTGTTTTTATGATCAACACAACTTCGACAAACACTAGTCAATTGAATCTAACAGTAAATATTGAAAGTCGTAACAAATCTATGTGGATACAACACTTGTTTGATACTATTATGCATCCAATACACTTGCTAGAATTTGTTGCTACTATAGCATCTCATCAAGTTTTTGGAGTCGTTGCCAAGAATTTGGCTAAGATAAATTAGTATTTATAACTAGATTATTATATAAATTGTGCATATTACTAAAAAATTTATTTATTTACTCTATTGTTATCTCGCCCTACTATTAGCTTCAAGATATGTGTTGCATGCAAAGAATGAAACAAAAAGAGGCCCTGCTATTTGATTTTAAAATAGAGAGGACTACAAGAAGGAATAATAGCAAAACTAGAAAACAAAAACAACAGGCAAAGCTGCAGCAACAACATCAACAAATGGATAATTTTAATTCATATATTGATTTTCACACTCAATCAACAATAATGGCAGAAAGGATTTAGCAAAGGAGGTTGTTGGGAGATTATACGTAATAGCAAGGACCTAGATGTTTCTCTAGCATTGTCAGACCTGTCAAGGGGATAGAAATGAAACCTTCTTTGTTATCTCTAATAACATCTAATCAATTTATAGGTTTAGACAATGAAAACCCTTAACCATCTTTCAACCTGTCATGAGCTTTGTGGAACCATGGGAGTTTCAGAAGATGAGGAAGCAGCCTACCCCAAACTATTTCCATTTTCTTTAATAGGTAAGACAAAGAATTGACTGGAGTCCCCAACCTAACCAAAGTCTAAACATCGAGGAAGACATAGAGAGAAAATTTCTAGCTAGATTCTTTCCTCCAACGAACATATACACTCACACAACGAAAGTATTGTCTTACAAATATCTTCTAACAAGTCCACGCGTTACTTAATAATCCAATCACCCTATATTCTTTGTTTTTTTTAGTAGTTTACTCTTGCTCGAATATTTTCCAAGTCCTTATAGATTTAAATATTTTCTCACTCTAATGAACAATATATTATGTTCTAAAATATATATATATATATATATATATATATATATATATATATATATATATCCAGTGATGCATACATTTTAGACTTAGTGCCAATAATCCTTTTTCTATTTAATAAAAAAAAAATACATGTCAAAGTATTTAAATAAATAATTATCTGACTTAATTCAATCACTTATTTCTTCAACTAAATGAACATTATGCATTCAAATTATTTTAAGTATAAAGACAAATTAATCAAAATGACTGAACAAACCTTTAAATGTTATACCATATGAAAAAACAAGGACTCACTATTGAGAAGAGATTGTTGGAAATAGCTCAAGTTTGAGTCAAAGTTCCATATTGGATAAAATAGACAAAGTTAAACACTATATACAAATAAAGACTCGTAATACCATTGTCTTAAGGTTTTGAAGTTAAAGTGATATCAAATGTCTTATACATCTTATATATCACTCCACCATTACTAGTTGAACTAGTGAAACACATGCGTATTCACTTGTTCTATAATAAAAAAAAAATATTTTTATTATTATAATATTATTGTAGTTAATTTTTTTATTAAAAATTATTAAATTTAAAAAATGTCAAATTAAGAAAAACTATTAAATTTTTTAAAAAAAAAATTCATTTGAAGGGTAATAATAATTTTAATTTAAAATACTTTTATTTAAAGGATAAAACTGAAAATAAAATGTGGACCAAAAAAAAGGTTTTTCTTTATATATTATATAGGTTTAGATAAAAAAGAGGTAACACTATTCTTTTAAATATCTCATCATAACAAATTCGGATAAGTTTAATTTTGTTTGCTTACATGTAACTTTTAAAAACCATTGCACACAAATGTAAAACAATTCGTAATTTAAACGATAATGTTGTAGGTTGGTAGAAGCAACTATACAGTTTTGTGTATATGACACATGTTTTCCTTTTAAAGAGTGTTAAAATTTTTGTGATCGTAATTGTAAGGCAGGGTGCAAAATTTGAGAAAATTTGTGTTTGTGCTAAACAATCTAACAGGCAGAGGAAAGAGAAAAAGGAGATAGTGATAGAGGTTGAGCACAAATTAAGGGGCAATGACATGCATCCCCCAAAGCTAGAATTTCAGACTGCATGCAAAAATCTCACAGAAGCCATTTTGGAGCCATGAGATTTCTCTCCTCCAAAAACAATGTTCCTTCATGCTTTTGCTTTTCTTATCCAATCTAATTAACCCCTTTCACGGTTGCATGCAGGCATGCATGGAAACTCATAATTCTCCACGTACAATAACAACAAAAGAAAAGAAAAAACAAGTGCATTGGCAGAGATCAAACACTTAAATGTGAAGGAAAAACATTGGCAGAGATGAAAGGTTCATCAAATTCTTCAAACAAACCATCCTCTGCGGGTGCAAAGCAAGCCCAAGGAGTGAAATTTACAAAACGAACTTCAAGTGGGAGGACTATGAGCCTTTCAAGAGATGATGACAATGACATGTCTGGTGATAATTCAGGGTCAAATGACTACATCAATTACACTGTGATGATGCCTCCAACCCCAGATAACCAACCTGGAGCCTCTGATTCCAAGGTAGAAGGTGGTGCAACTGGGACCTCAAGGTTTGCTGCAGAATCTCAGCAGGAAGGAAGGCATGGGTTGAATTCAGGGAATAACAAGTCCATGCTGTTGAGGAGCCAAACTCAAGATTTTGATCACAACCGATGGTTGTTTGAGACCAAAGGGACTTATGGCATAGGGAATGCTTTTTGGCAGGAAGATCAGAACACTTTTGAAGAAGGAGTCAGCAAAGAAAATTTCATGGACAAACCTTGGAAGCCACTAACTAGGAAGATTAGAATCCCAGGGGCTATACTTAGCCCTTACAGGTATACATATGAATCACATATATGTTACCATTTTTCCTCATACCAGCAGATTGTGACTTCATATTCATAATGTTGCTTTCCTTTTCCAGAAGATTTTACAAGCTATTTATTTTATTCTTATAGGTGTCTCATTCTTAAATTTTGGTCCTTAATTTGTAAGAAAAGTTGAAACTTTTGAGAGTGCTTACATACATTTTCATTACAGTACAAAACTTTTGTGAGAGTTTCACATTGGTGTTATCAACAAGGATAAAAAATGAACTGTTATGCAGGTCTAGACATTAAAACCTATTATTTTCTTGTGCAGGGAATAAAACATCAAAATAAAGGGAATTGAAAGAATCATACGAGTAATTTAACCTTTCTCATAGTGATAATCTTATAGGAACTTGTGGGGTGGAGACTTTTGATAATTTTCATTTTATGACATCCTATTCCAATTTAAAACAGTTTTTTTTTTTTTTTTCTAACTGTATGTGATATTAATTAAGTCTACTACTTCAAACCAGTTTTGTAAATGACCTTCTTTTGATTTTTCATTCGTATGAACATGGTATCAGCAATTGCTGCACTTTAATTGCTGATACTGCTCAATATTAGGACCTTAATTAGTTGCATTTGGAGTTCTTATAAAAGTTTCTGCAATATGAATTATTTTTTGTTCTGTGAACAGGTTGTTGGTGGTTATCCGTATAGTAATCCTAGCTATGTTCTTAACTTGGCGAGTTCGGAACCCTAACCATGAAGCTATGTGGTTGTGGGGGATATCAATTGTGTGTGAGCTTTGGTTTGCTTTCTCTTGGCTTCTTGATGTCTTACCCAAAATGAACCCAATAAACAGAAGTGTAGACCTTGGTGCATTGCATGACAAGTTTGATCAAGCAACTGAAACCAACCCAACTGGTCGCTCAGACTTGCCAGGGGTTGATGTTTTTGTGTCCACTGCTGATGCTGAAAAGGAACCACCTCTTGTCACAGCCAACACCATTCTTTCCATTCTTGGTGTGAACTATCCAATTGAAAAAATATCATGCTACATTTCAGATGATGGTGGTGCCATACTCACATTTGAAGCCATGGCTGAAGCTATCAAATTTGCTGAGGTCAGTTTACAATTTGTTTTCTGCACTTTTTGTTTACTTGTTTTTTCCAAAACAAATTTTTTTTTCCAACCATTTTAGTAAAATGTATTTTAGTTTTCAAAACTTGAACATCCAAGAAGCTTTGATTCATCTCATGTCAGGAAATGTCTAAAGTAAGAAATAATGCTGACTTGAAATAAACTTCCATCATTTATTAAGGGTGGATGTAAACTTTTCTAGTTTATAATATAGTATTTTTGCAGTTAGATTTTGCAAGGTCTATGTTTGTATTTCAAAGATTTAAAATTTTGAAGCAGAAGATTTAGGATAAAAAATAAAGATAATTTAGGTGCTGAATTGATCTATTTGATATTGGGTTTCATGAGTGGGTGTACCTTGAATAGAGAAAGAATAAGATGGCTGATATATAAGAAAAATGATAAAAAAAAATAGTTAATCTAATAAACTAAAGCCACCCCAGTTGGTAGAACTTTTATAAAATAAAAAAAAAAAAAAGGAAATCAGACACATATATAGAGAGAGATGTGCTTTAGTTATAATTCTTTTGTAACTATAATAGTTTGTCATAAAATTTTGAATTTATGCTACATAATAGAATTAAGGATGCTACATCAAACATGATCAAACAAATTTTTATTCAATTTAGGTTGATTATGAGACAACATGAACTATGTTCTTGATATGCATATACACAGGTTTGGGTACCCTTTTGTAGAAAACACAACATTGAACCCAGGAATCCTGATGCTTACTTCAATTTAAAGAAAGACCCCACCAAGAACAAGAAACGGCACGATTTTGTGAAGGACCGTAGATGGATCAAGAGAGAGTACGATGAATTTAAGGTCAGAATCAATGGACTTCCTGAGGTAATACGTCAAAGAAGTAAAACGCAGAACTCTAAAGAGGAAAAGAAAGCAAAGCAGTTAGCTAAGGACAAAAATGGAGGAACTCTACCATCAGATTACACCTGTGATGTCCCTAAAGCTACATGGATGGCTGATGGCACTCATTGGCCAGGTACTTGGTATAACCCTATACCTGATCACTCTAAGGGTGACCATGCTGGAATCTTGCAGGTATGTAGTTCTTACTTTTTTCTGCTTCAGTGTTTGAAATCAATTGAAATTGGGTGAAATTTGATTTTTATCATATTATGTTTTCACTTGTTAGTTCTGATTCTGATAAACTTTAACAAGTACGAAATTGGCTATATGATGGCATGACATCATTGGCTTGTTTACTCATGCCAAAATAGTTAACAGTATCTTTAAAAAGAATTGAAAGAAAATTTGTCAAATAGATGGACCGAAGAAATCATAGTTCAAATATATTTTTAAACTTCAGAATTGATTTATACACTTTAGGAAGTTTGATTTCAAGTTTCTACAGTTTCTACACTTTGAGAAACACTATAAGTAAAACGTAGTTAAACCTTCTTTCTTCGGTGTACTTTGTATTCAGATTAACTTGATTACATGGAGTTGGTCATAGAGAATTAATACTGAATGTGCATGTTTATTATATACAGATAATGAGTAAGGTCCCGGATCATGATCCAGTAATGGGCGTTGCAGATGAGACAAAGTTAGATTTCACAGGTGTAGACATCAGGATTCCAATGTTTGCATATGTCTCAAGAGAGAAGAGACCAGGGTATGATCATAACAAGAAAGCAGGAGCCATGAATGCTATGGTTCGAGCCTCAGCCATATTGTCTAATGGACCATTCATTCTCAACTTGGATTGTGACCACTACTTCTACAATTCCCTTGCTGTGAAGGAGGGAATGTGCTTCATGATGGACCGTGGTGGTGATCGCGTATGTTACATACAGTTTCCACAAAGGTTTGAAGGGATTGATCCTTCTGATCGATATGCAAATCACAACACAGTCTTCTTTGATGGTAAAAACAAGCCTGTCACATATATCTTGCTAGCCATTATTCATTTGAAGCAAACCATTAGGTTTAGATAGACTTCTCCATAAAGAAACTCTCTCATATGCAGCCACATTTTAAAATTTGAATTTTAACTTCTACATAAGTTAATTCTTTTTGAAGAAGTTAGTTCTGACACGATCATAGTGATTTGTCACTTGCATGATTTCCTTTCCTTTATTAGGATGTACATAGCATTTAACAATGTGTAATTCATCAGGAAATATGAGAGCACTGGATGGTCTCCAAGGTCCAATGTATGTGGGAACAGGTTGCATGTTTAGGAGGTATGCACTGTATGGATTTGAACCACCGAGATTCATTGAGCACACTGGTGTGTTTGGAAGAGTGAAAACCAAGGTGAACCTTAAAGCACCACATGCAAAAGCTGAAGATGACACGCAACCCCTAACATCTGATTCAGAAATGGGTTATCCAGAAAAATTTGGAAGCTCAACTATGTTCACAGATTCCATAACTGTGGCTGAATACAACGGAAGGCCACTTGCTGATCACAAATCTGTGAAGAATGGAAGACCACCTGGGGCACTTCTCGCACCACGTCCACCTTTGGATGCCCCCACCGTTGCTGAGGCCATTGCTGTCATCTCATGCTGGTAATTTGCTTCACTGTTACCTCTCTACTCACAAGTCTCATAAAGAAAAAAAAAATATTAATAATGATTTTCACAGCTAAACTCAAGAGTTGTTGGATAGAACAATCCATCACAAACATGTTTGTGTATAAGGAAAAATTAACTTATCCTCTTTTTCCTTTCATGATATCATGCACAGAGAGAAAACCAAGGAAATGATTTGGATGTTTTGATAATGCAGGTATGAGGACAAGACCGAATGGGGGGACAGGGTAGGTTGGATTTACGGGTCAGTGACTGAGGATGTGGTGACTGGTTACAGGATGCACAACCGTGGTTGGAGATCAATTTATTGCATCACAAAGAGAGATGCTTTTCGTGGCACTGCACCAATAAACCTCACTGATCGTCTGCATCAAGTGCTGAGATGGGCCACAGGTTCTGTGGAGATTTTCTTCTCAAGAAACAATGCCTTTTTCGCTAGCAGGCGCCTCAAGTTCTTGCAGAGAATTTCGTACCTCAATGTTGGCATCTACCCGTTCACCTCACTGTTTCTGGTGGTGTATTGCTTCATTCCTGCACTCTCTCTTTTCTCTGGACAGTTCATAGTGGAAGGCTTGAATGTGGCTTTCTTGACCTATCTGTTGCTCATCACCATTTGCCTCACTCTCATATCCCTCCTTGAAGTGAAGTGGTCAGGCATTGCCCTCGAGGAATGGTGGCGCAATGAGCAGTTTTGGGTCATTGGTGGCACTAGTGCTCACCTTGTTGCTGTCATACAAGGTTTGCTAAAGGTTGTGGCTGGCATAGAAATTTCCTTTACCTTAACCTCTAAGTCAGCAGGTGATGAAGAACAAGACGAATTTGCTGATCTTTACATTGTCAAATGGACAAGTCTCTTCATCATGCCACTAACAATTATCATCATTAACATCATTGCTTTGGTCATGGGATTCTTAAGGACTGTGTTCAGTGTGATACCACAGTGGAATAAGCTCTTGGGAAGCATGTTCTTCAGCTTCTGGGTGCTGTCTCATATGTACCCTTTTGCTAAAGGGTTGATGGGAAAGAGAGGAAGGGTGCCCACAATTATTTATGTCTGGTCAGGAATTCTCTCCATTACCATTGCACTGCTTTGGATCACAGTTGACCCTCCAAGTGACACTATCCAGACATAGAGATGATACCTATGAAGATGCATTTGGAAACCAGCATAAAGATCTATCGCAAACACTTTTGAAGGAACATTGTGACAGAAATAAAGGATTGTGGAGCCTTTATCTTCAATTCTTCTTGATAGAAATGCAAAGGGAACATTGCCGACACCTCCTATGAAAGTGATCAGAAATGTACAATATACAAGTTCTTCTGAAATTGCTCATGCTCTGTACAGATAATTTTATGTTTATTTTTATAAATCTGTAAATTTTCATTATGAGAAAGTATATACAGAAATAAAGAATAGATGGCACCTTTCACTTCTACTTGTACAGGTAGAAGTGCACAAGGAGACATTACTATGTAGGTGGAAAATGTATAATAGAAAATCAGTTCTTTTGCAGTTGCTTATGTCCTGTTCAAATATTTTAAATCTCATCTATATACACCTGTAATTTTTCAAGACTACACAGCAATATATACCCATAATGTCTAAATATGGAAGCAAAGTCTAAGACTCATTAATCTTAAAAAAATAAGCAAGCAAAGTGGGCTTAATGATATTTGAACCAAAAGATCTATATAACTTAGTTTTACTTTCAACTCTGAAACTTACTAAATGTATATAGATACTAATTAATCACAGTATTGGATGAGTAAAAACTATATTTGGTGTTAATTTTTTTAATTAAATAGTTTGTGTTAATCTTAAACATAATTTACAGAAAATTTAGGGAAACCAAATCAAAGTTTTACCCACTATGGTTTACAAAACCATGGCCTCCAAGACAAGACAAGCATGCATCAGGCAGTCCCAAGTAGGGATACACAAAATGCATTAATTAAATTCAACTCATGAAAGGAAACTAAATTTTAAAAGTGCTTGACTACTACATAGTATATAAATATTAATGCGTTAGTAAACTTTACCTAATTTGTTGAAAAAAAAATTACCACAATTATGTAGCTTACATTCATTATCCACTGCATACTTCTGAAAATAATGTGGATTTCTCATTCAGGAACACTTCAGCAATAATTATGGAACGCGCTTTCCAGAATGTACAAGACATGCTTCCGGAAACACAAATCCAGAATGCATTTTTCTCTTCTAGAAAAAGCACATTTCAGATTACGTGTTCTAGAAACTTATTTCCAAACTCCAAATTCAGGTAAACCAATCTTAATGCAAGAAATAAAACAAAACAAAAATCACCTTCGCATACCCTTTTCCACTTACCGGCCTAAGTGAATTCAAAACACCACCACCCCTTGCCAGATTTCTTCTCTTCCAAGTTTGAACCTTTGGCAGAATCTGAACACAGTCTCTTCCAAGGAGGAGACCGTTGCAAATAAAAGTTCAAGGGAAAAGATGGGTATTCCAAAAACTCATGGGAGTGTATGTAAAAATAGAAGAGTACAGAAAGAAAAAGCCATTTTACAAAATCTCAATTTTATAAAGGATGACTCGATTCATTTTAAACCTACTTTTATTTTCAGAACCTCCATAATTTCTTTGTGCAGTTCCTTTAGTTTTCATAATGACTATTTTACCTTTTGTAAAAGCATCTTCTGAATCATACATTTCCGAAACTTTCCTGAACAAGTTTTATGGCATTTTTGGAATAAGATCTCTGCATTTTGGAATAAAATTGCTAAAACACTTTCCGAAATAGATATAATACTTTTTGAATGAGTTTTTCAAAACATCCTATGTATGAAATTTTTCGAGACACAATACTTTCTGAAACAATTTGTTTTTTTTACACTTTCTTAAAAATTAAAATAAAAAACTCACTTAAATGATGATAAATTTTGAATTTTTCTTTATAAAAAGAAATGAGCATTGGGAAAACAGATAAATAATATATAGATACACAGTTGTGCACATAAAAGATTCTTAGGACAGATACAACAAATAATATGTCCAAATATAAGGGAAGCAAACCCTCTGAAACCTCAACTCAAGAAGAAAATGACCAGTTACTTACTCACTACAAACAAAGAAATATATGTGTCTTAATTATTTTCACTTTCTTCATGTCCCTTTCCTATCACCTATTTTAAATTATTTATACTCTGTATAAGTGTTACAACTACATCAAGGTATGAACACTATCAAAAGAGGTAGTCTAATTTTTTCTCCATGTTTGTTAGCTGTGCATAAAAGATTCCATCAATTCTAAGTGTTTCTTTAAAACGGTGCTATTAAGGGTATTTTTGAAACTGTATTTTCATAATCATTTTTAGAAGAGAAAAGAAAAAGAAAAAGAAATGAGTAAATGTCTTCCTTGTTAAATTTAATTCATACACAGAAAATTAGAGAGAGTATATGAATTGTTTATTAATTAATTAATTTAATTTGTGAAGAAAATATTTCAATGTTTCTCTCTTGAAAATACTTCGGAGAATTTTGCTTTAGTTTTACTAAAACATGCCAGATATTTCTTCTTAATAAAACATGACCGAGTTTTCTTCTTATTAAAACGTAACAGATTTTTTTTTTTTTAATATTTAGGTCATTGTAATAGGTTTACTTTTACCTTATGGATATTTTGAATATGCAAAATTGTTTCCATCGGAAGCATTTGTCAGGGTTGTCTTGGTGCCGGCAGGACCTTATAAGTCAAGGGTTTTGTTTTATTAATTTATAAATTCGATTTTTCCTATATATTCAATACAAATTAATTTATAATAAATTTGTGATAAAGGAAGGTTTTTGATTTTTGGTTTTCTTCTTTCTTTCTCATTACTTGAGAACAAGTTGCATAGAAGAAGCCTCTGCGATTTTCATCTTCGGATCCAAAGTCACAAAAACAAGAGGTATGCATTCTATATTTATATCTATATTTATACATATTCTAAATATATATTAAGAGAGTTTACATGAATTACGTTCATTTTGAATCATGGGGACTTTTTGTTTCATCTCTTAATTTACTTTTCAATGGAAAATAATCATTTTTCTTAGGGTGGACAACACCGGAGGCAAACAAATAACAAATTCTAAATGTGTTTTTAATAATATTGTCATAATCCTAATTATTATAAATAAAAATAACAATTTTCTTTGTTGGGAATGGTTGTGAAATAGAGGAAGACAGAGTTTATTCCGAAACACTTTAATTTAATTTTTAGATTTAAATAGTTTTTATTTTCATTATGTTTGTTCAATTTGTTCAATTTGATTTTCATTTTTTTGTTATACCTTTTAATTAACTCCTAATTTCTGTCAATTTTGTTTTTTTTATTAAAGGTATTTAAATAGTTAATGTAGTGCATGTTACGTAGGGATGCCAAAAAAATTTATATTTACGGATATCCATGAATAAAACATGCAATAAGTAGGAAATGAATACTGTAAATGGATATCCGTAAATAACATGTACATATATTTTTTATACCCACACGTTAACAGGACAGGTACGAATATCATAGTATTCGTACTAGTGGATATCTGTATCCGCTATACTCTAATTTAAATAAAAAATAAAATAAAAAATCATGATTAAGACATTAACATATTAAGTTTGAATGAGTTATTTTTATTAGTTGATTTTCAAAAATCTACATTGTTTTTGTAAATTCTCATTCAACACTCTTTAAATGGGTTATTTACACTTTGTTTTAAATTTGTGAATGTTATGCATTATATTTTTATATGAATTTATGGTTAAAATATGTTGTTAAATATTAAAATTTTCCTCTTTAAATACCTGCGAGTATTCGTGAATATCCGTGGATATTAAAAAAATATACAGATACCCGCATAACGGATACCCACACGAATATGGGTACGGGTAAGACGGATATTTAACTATCGGGTAGGGTATGATGGAGCTATTATCCGTACCCTACCCTTCCCATTGACGTCCTAAATACCACATGTTTGTGCCTGTTTTTTTATTTATTTTTTTAATTTCTTTAATTTAAAAAATAATTTTCCACATGTCAAGTAAACATCATAGGTTTTTTCGTATTTTTGGGTCCTTTTGATTAGTTATTTGTAAAATTGGGTCGTTTGAATTTTTTTTTTTTGTGAAATAGGGTTAAGTCGTTAAGGGAGAGGATGACATTAAAGGTGAAGTCGTCCTCCTCCCAACCGGTTCCATTTTTTAAAAAAAAAACGAAGTCGTCAAGTGCAAACACGATTTGTACAAATCTGAGATTGAAGTCGTCTTCACTGCTAACGACTTCGGGGAGTGGAAGGGGTCTTTGACGGCACAACTCTTGATGAAGCGCTTGTAGGTCTGGGGCTTGTCTAAACGGCGGACGACGGACCAGACGACTTCTGGTGGAGCCTGGACGCGTTGGGCCAGAAGGGAAGGGCATTGGCCGGCGCCGACGAGGTAGGTGTGGTGCTCCGTGATGAAGGGGACGAGGGAGCTGAACTTGTGCGGTGTGAGGCCGGAGGGAGGGTTGAGGTGGTGGTTGGTCGGGATGCGGTGGTTGTCATCGGAGTCTGGCTCCGATGTGGAGGCAGAGCTCTCATCTATTTCCATGGCGGAGAGTGAGAGAGGGTGAGAGAAAGAGCATGAGAAGTCGTCAGCTATGAAGACGACGACTTCAACCTTAGATTTTCATAAACCGTTGTTGCACCTGACGACTTTATTTTTTTTTTTAAAAAAAAGTTGAAACCGGTTGAAGGGAGGACGACTTAACCTTTAATGTCGTACTCCCCTACCACGACTTAACCTTGTTTTACAAAAAAAAATTTAAACGACCCCATTTTACAAATAGCTGGTCAAAAGGACAAAAAAATACAAAAGCCAAACATCATAACATGTGTCAATATCAATATCACATGTCAATGTCACATATTAGTATTTGGTTGTGTTATTTTCTTTTGTTCAATTTAGTTTTTCGCTATTTTTCTCCACTTCAATTTCTATCTTCATTATTTTTGTTCAACTTAATCCCAATTATGGTTAAAATGAAATAACTTTGTCTCTTTCAAATTTATGCCAAATTTAATGTTTTTATACACATTATACAAATAATTTTTTAATTATAAATTGAATATAGTTGTCATATTTAATTATTAAATAAGATACAATTACTTAAAATATTAAAATATAATTATTAAATGTTTTCTTCTAATAATTATATTATAAAATATTAATACTTTTAAAATTAACATTTAAAAATATTAGAAATATTTTAGTAAAGTATACTTACATTTCTAAAAATTTCTAAAATTGACATTTAAATATAAAACATTTTAGATTTAAAATCTAAAACACAATAAAATTATTACAAATTTTAGATTTAAATGTTAATTTTAGAAATGTTAATATATTTTTCTAAAACATTAAATAATTATATTTGAATAATATTTTAAATAATTATATTTTATTTTACGATTGAATCTAATAATTATATTCAAATTATAATTAAATTTAATAATTTATAGATGAATTTAAAAAAATAATTTATAGATGAATTTAAAAAAATAATTAATAAAAATAATTTTAATAAAAATATATAATATTTATAAAAAAATAAATATGGTCTCAAAAAGGATAAAATTATTCAATTTTAACCAAAATTGAGACTAAATTGAATAAAAATAGACCGAATTAAATACAAATAACGAATATAAAGACTAAATTGAATAAAAAGAAATAATATAACCACAAAGTGACATTGACATATGACACAATTGTGACTTGATACGTGAACAATTTTTTTTAAAATTAAAAAATTAAAAAATTTACAAATATTAAATAAAAAATCAAGAGCTAAATGTGACATGCAATGTTCATTAATGTCTATTTATACACCCTCAGTAAAAATGGTCAAATTGACAAAAATAAAAACCTAAATGAATGTAAAACGAAAATGGTAACCAAATTTAATAAAATAAAAAAAAATAAGGAGCATTGAAGCCTAATTTTTATATGTTAATGTCATAGGCCTGAACAAAGTTACCATGTAAAATGCATGAACGAATACAATTGATAAAGTTAAGAGCATATTCGGTGAGAGGAAATTTTGAAATTCTGTTTTGAGGTGGAAGGCATTGAATGAGTTTTAAATTGTTGGTTTGTTTTCGGAGTGAGATAGTTAGAGTTGCGTAAAATAGGGCTGATTGAATGATCTGACTTTAATAACTTGGAAATTGGATTTAGAGTTAAAAGAAAGAGTGTTTTATTGACTTAAACCGAAATAGGTCAATTTTGTCTCGGTTTATCTAATTGGAATCTAAATAGATTTAGATTTCCATGAATTTAGATTCCCTTCTAAATTTTATTGTTATTTTTAATCATAATTTCAAAATATATGTATATTGATTTTAATGTTTTAAAATAGATAAATTTATTTTTGAACATATTAAAATCAATATATTTTGATGATGATAGAAATAAAATGTTAAAAAATCAACATAGAATGGATTAGTTAGTATTGAATTTATCCTTCAATTTATTAACAAATGTGATTTTAAAAGTAATAAGGTAATTTTAAAATGTTAAAAATAATATTATTTTAATATATAAAATTTATGTATTAAATTATTGTATCTAAAATTTAAAACTAATTTCATTAATATGACTTAAATTTGAATAAATACAGTACTTTTCAACTTTTAAGATTTATAATTTTTTTTAAAATCAGATCATAGTAATATTCATTTAGTCTAATATAAAACTTGGTTAAATTATTTAGTCCATTTAAAACATCAACTTCATCAAATAACTTATTTTTAGAGGTCATGTAATCATAAAACAATTTTTTTTTTTTGTAAAATAGGAGACATGAAATAAATAAATAACACCTTGATCATAATATTAGACTAGGTAAAATAAAATATTAATATTGAATAGATTAAAATAATAACTTAATAGTAAAGCAAAAAGTAGTGTGATAAACACTATAAACTTAAAAAAATATAAGAGGAATACAAAATAAAATAAGTACAATAAGAGAACAAGAGTATAAAAGAAATTTTCTGTTATCAAAGTAAAAATCATTTAGTCTAATATTCATTTAGTCTAATATAAAACTTGGTTAAACTTTTTAGTCCATTTAAAACATCAACTTCATCAAATAACTTATTTTTAGAGGTCATGTAATCATAAAACAATTTTTTTTTTTTTTTTTGTAAAATAGGAGACATAAAATAAATAAATAACACCTTGATCATAATATTAGACTAGGTAAAATAAAATATTAATATTGAATAGATTAAAATAATAACTTAATAGTAAAGCAAAAAGT
>Ga0209589_1005890_pt1 | contig 20600 bp, 21 predicted proteins | sample CowpeawhiteBW_FD_187525 | JGI IMG/M metagenome (GOLD analysis project Ga0209589, IMG submission 187525) | Root nodule microbial communities of legume samples collected from California USA - Cow pea white BW (SPAdes) (version 2) | ecosystem: Host-associated > Plants > Roots > Nodule | place: USA... | reverse complement strand
ATCTCCCGATCCAAGCAAAGCATCAGTTTCAGTAAAGAAAACAGCACACCAAAATGCACAGAACACAGCGTTTCCGCCTGGCCCGGCCCACACGCCGCCAGGCGAAATTGCTCCAGACCGCCTGGCGGTATTCACCTCCCGCCAGGCGCCAGCGTTCTCCCAGACCCCACTGTTTTCTCGTCACCGCCTGGCGGAGCACACCGTGCCGCCAGGCGCCTGCTCAGTGCAGACCCTCTCACGCTAAGGCTATCGCCTGGCGGTTTCGTTAGCCCGCCAGGCGCTATACCAGAACAGTACCTCACTGGTTTTAGCACCTCAACCAGTCTGTTGGTTACATACTCACTCTTATGGATCAATAAGGACTCCTCCCTATAGTTAGTCTACCCCAATCATGGTTAATCAAGGGTCTATACACTACCCAGACAAATCCATTCCGTCCAACTCTTCCAAATAATAAGAACATTGTCTTAACAGTGACTCTCCATTCATCCCACGAAATTAGCTAGAAGTCTAATCCCTTACTTCACACCATCGCTTCTATCATGCCTAACTAACCAATGCATAAGTCCTCTTAGTACATTCTCAACTTCCTCACTTATTCTAAACGAGCATACCAAAAAACGTGAGTCTTATATTCACTACCAAATTATGATTACCTCTCCCACACTATTTATTTATATCAAGTCCCCTATCCTCATCGGCATTTTTATCTCTTGTCGAACATCAACAATTTCAATCTTTCTCTCTTCACTCACCAACAGTTATGTATAAGTCAAATACCACAACTCCCCCCCCTCGCGGTCATCCACTCACTGCACTTACACTGAGACTGCTCACATCATCGCCTAGCGGCTAGCAAGGCGCCGCCAGGCGGCATACCAGATGCAGACCTCCTCACACATTTTTTCTGCATCCTCTGCGATCTTAACTCTCTCCTCTTCTCCCACGATCACCACCACAGATTCATTCACAACAATTTTAGCACCCGTTCTGACCAATATCATTTTATTCGTATTCCAAGTTCCCACTTACATCTTAATTAACCCAACAACCCCAGGTTTACATTCATTTCTAAGTTTCCATCCAAACTACCCATACACGAAAATCTAATATGATTATAAACATTCCAACATATCAATTCAGTACAACAGCTTTTACATAAATATATATATATACAATCACGGAACCTCAGTACTCGGTTACATTCATCCAAAATAGCATCAGAACCACCAACAGCACTCGAACAGCGTGATGCCGCCTGGCAGAAACCCATCGCCGCCAGGCGATTCAAACCAAAATAAGAACAGTGCTCATCTCTGATGAGCCGCCTGGCGGTAGGGATTAAACCGCCAGGCGGTTTCTGGGAAAAACCCAGAAACCCGATCAAACAGTGCGGAAAAATAGGTGGAAAGCATACAGTCTCAATCATCAAAGCACAGTACAACGCAATGTATCTAAAACACCGAAAACAACTCCCCTTACCTGGATTCCTTGCTAAATTCGAGTGGGTGTGCTTATCCTCTCACCAAACCTCCCTAGCCCTTGCTTTCCACTCCAACCTTTGCGTTTTTCAGCCCCAATACCTTGCTTTATCAGTCCCAATTCTCAGAAAAACCTTTGCTTATGTGTACCACGAACCCTAATTGCTATTTCCTCTCTTTTAACCCTTGCTCTCACTATCTCTCTCCCTTAATTGCTCATTTAGTGGCCTATACGAATTTTTTTTAATTAAAATTGATACAAAGGTTAACCAGTTTGCTTAATTAACCCTCTGTTTTCCAGCCCTTAAGTTGCCTCCCTCTTGGCTGCTAGGTTTCTAACCCTTCCACATTCATGCATCAGAAAATTTGGCAAAAAGAAAAGTAAGTTAGTTCTCAACAAGGTTTGAACCCACTCTCATGCACATACCAAGCCAAGGCCAAACCACTCAACCAATCCTTATTTCATGATAATTCCTACAATTTTAAGAATTTATCATGACAACACGCATCCAATATAAAACACAAAAAAAAACACACAATTTAAATAACATCCAAGTGGCACACATGGGACTTGAACCCAAGTCCTCACACATAATAAAAGTACTCTCAACCACATGAGCTAGTACCTTTCCACGTCATAGCTTCCCGCATTTATTGCTTTAAATATTCTCATTATCCGTCCTAATTAAATAATTAATTAGATAACTATTTAATTTTCCCGGATCTTACAAGTGACATGGCACTCCTTTGCAAGATAAAAGCCACTCCTTTCATGTGGCAAGGAGAGTGTCTTAGCCAATGCTCTCTATTAGGCTTGGATTAGCCCAATTAAAATCTAAGGAGCAAGTTTATTTAGCCTATTATTTATGAAAGCAAGACCTAAACAATGGGTCCAATTTAAAAGGCTATTCTAATGTTCAATCATGCAACCTCTTTATATCTTCACATCTTTTTTTGGCCCATGAAAAGAGTAATTGAAGCCCATGAGAAGTTTGTCCATTTTGAGGCAAGCCCATTTAGATCTTCTTTAGAATGCTCCTTGTTATTGGACCTCTTGGTGGGCTTTGGGCTTAAGATGCATGTGGGCCATGGATTGGGCTTTGAGCATGATTTGGGCCTAGGCGTTGGCCCAAGCTATAAGCCTTGTTGGGATCACATCAGCCAACTTATAGGACCAATCCCAAGGAGGCAAAAGAAATACAAAAACAAGTGAATGATTTGTTAGAGAAAGGGTGGTGGATGCAACATAGCATGAGTCCTTGTGCAATGTTCGTGATTATAGTCCCCAAAAAGGATGGAACATGGAGAATGTGCATAGATTGTAGAGCCATCAACAACATCACCATCAAGTATAAGCATTTCATTCCTAGATTAGATGATTTGCTAGACGAGTTACATGATGCCACCATATTTTCCAAGATAGACTTGAACAATGGGTACAACCAAATTAAAAACAAGGAAGGTGATGAATGGAAAACCTCCTTCAAGACTAAATTTGGATTATATGAGTGGTTAGTCATGCCTTTTGACTTCACCAATGCACCTAGTACCTTCATGAGACTCATGCATCATGTACTTAGAGAGTTCTTAGGCAAGTTTCTAGTGGTCTATTTTGATGACATTCTCATCTATAGCTTGTCTAAAGAAGACATTTACATCATTTAAGAAGTGTGCTAGAAACCCTAAGGAAGGAATCCTTATATGCTAACATGGATAAATGCATCTTTGGAATGGATCATGAAATTGGCCTACACCCAAGAGTGTGAGCGAGATAAGGTCTTTTCATGGGTTGGCTAGCTTTTATAGAAGGTTTGTGCCTAATTTTAGCATTATAGCCACCCTTTTAAATTAATTGGTCAAGAAAGGTATGGACTTCAAGTGGGGAGTTGATGGAACAAAGGTCTTTGAAACTTTAAAAGAAAAATTGATCAATGTTCCACTCTTAATCCTCCTTAACTTTTCCAAGACCTTTGAAATTAAGTGTGATGCTTCAATCAATAATCCTCCTGACTTCGAAATTGCACACTCCACTCTAAGCCTTTGCCTCAAAAATTCAAATCTTGTTAAAATATTTGTGTTTGTTATTATATTTTGCATGTTTCTTTCAATTTCAGACCAAATTTATTATTTGTATAAATGTTTTATTAATAATTTTTATTAAAACATATTACTTTATTAATTATTTTTTTATTAAGTACTTATGTTTTGTTAATATTCTTTTTTCAAAATAGAATAATATTGTCTCTTACTAATTTTAAACCAAAATTTTTATTTGTATAAAGGTTATATTAATATTTTTTTTATTAAAAATGACTTAATAAAATGACTTTTATCACTAAATTTTAATATAAATATCAAATACTTAATTTTTATAAAAAATTTATACTTAATTACTTTTTATAAAAAATAGATTTTAATTATTAAAAAAAATTAGGTCAAAATTGAATCAGATACACAAAAGTAGGTACTAAATTGAAACAAAAGGACATATATGGGGACTAAATCAAAATCAACACAATGACATCTGATAGTGACACTGACACGTGGCATTACAATGTCACGTGACACTGACAATGTCATGTGACACACACAGGGACCTGACACGTGGCATTTTTTTTTCAAAACAACTGAAAAAAAATTTAAAAATTTTAAAAAAATTTTAAAAAATAAAATAAAAACACAAACTGACACGTGGCATGTTTTAACTACTTTAGTCAACTCCATCTGAAATGAACCTAATTAAAGCATTTTTCAAAAATTGGGATGCAATTGACACTTTTTTAAAAGCGGGTACTAGATTGACACACTTGTACCAAAGTAGGTACCGAGTAATTAAACCATTAATTTAAAAGCTAGGTGATGTTTTCTTCAATTATTATATTTGTACTAGTTTTTTAATCTTCACATGTTCTCTGAAAATCTTTCCAAACTTGGTTTAAAATAGTAGACGAACCTTTTAAAGTAGTATTTGATAACTCTTACTTTGTTGAAAGTGTTACAAAAGTAAATATGAAATTTCACTATGAATGGAGTTTATATGGTACAATATTATTTCAACATAGAGGAGGTTGGAAGAATCATCTTCTTCTTGCTCCCTAATATAGAGCACCAAACATCGAAATGTTCACTCTGTGTTGTAAAGGCTTTCTTTCTACATCATAGAATCTCACTTTTCATTCCCATAAATATAATATGACCAAATAATCTTTAAAAAGAAAACCCCTCCAAAATTTTATCTCCACCCTTTCTCATATCTTATTATCATCTTTTAACAACTCCAAAAAACAGAGAAAAATAATTAATATTTTAACTATGATTTTAATCCAAATAAATTATTTGAACTTTTGTTTTTATTATCTTAAAACAATCAAACTTTTCATTCATAATGTTTTATTTTATTTTATTTATCTCAAAAACAATTAAATAAAGTAGTTTAAATAGATTTAGAACAAGAACATAAAAAAAATAATGGATAAAAAGTTTAAAAATATTAATTAAAAAGCTAAACCAAAATTCATTAATTTATAAATAACTAAAAATATGTTTCAACCAAAATAATAAGAAATACAGAAGTATAGGATAAGCTACACATAACAGAACCATAAATTAAACAACGTAATCCTCCGAACGAGCCCTTTATGTTATTGGTCTCCTATACTAATATTTTTTGGGGTTTTCTTCCTTCATTTCCAAGATTTCTTCTGCACCTCTAAAAGTTTCTGTTGTTCCAATTATGCCCTTCAAAAAATAAATTAAAATTAAAAGTGAATTTACCATTCTCTCTTCATCAGCATTGTGTGCTCGTGCATTCTGTAGGTTAGTTTCTTCCTATTTTACCATCTAGTTCACCTTCATTTGACCAGTAAGGTATGCATTCATTCATGGAAAGATTTAATTTATTTCATGTGCTAACAAAATGAGTTTGCAAATGTATTGGATGTTCACTTCCGGTTTGTTCCAATTTCAAAAATGTACTTCCTAGAAAAAAAGTTATGTCCCCACACTTGTGGAAGTCGAGATCCGAAAAATAACTTTAAGTCGACTTCTAATTTAACGGACTCCTGAAAGTAGAGTTTCGTTTGGAAAGAAAACATGCTCCCACACTTTTAGAAGTCGAGATCTGGAAATACCATTTACCAAAATTTTCAACTTCCAATAAATGAGACTCCAGAGGAGCTCTGATTAAGAAGAAAACATGCCCCACACTTTTTTGAAAATTGAGATTCAGAGATACCCTTTACCGAGATGTCGACTTCCAAGTAAGAGGCTCCCAGAAGTGGAGTTGCGTTTAGAAGAAATCATGTCCCAACACTTCAAGAAGTTAAGATCAAAAAATACCCTTTATCGGATGTATACTTCTGATTAAGGAGGTTTCTTGAAGTGGAGTTCCGTTTGAGAATGAATTATGTATGCATGCTACTGGAAGTCAAGTTTCAAAAATGCCCTTTGTTGGATGTCGAGTTCCAGTTCAATAGAATAGGTTCCCACTTTCAAGATCTGGTATAGTTTTGAAATGTGTTCTTATTTATTTATTTGTTTTATATTTATTTGATTGTTTATGAATTTTTTTTATTTTCATATTTTTTTATTATCATTGAAAAAACTCGGTATTGAATACTAATGCTATGTTTTAGGTGGTGAGAGTTATCTAGGATGGAAGATCTCCCTTTAACTTTATGAAATCACAAGTAAATTCTAGTTTCATCTCATATTTCTTTTCTTTTATAAATAAGAATTTTTTAAATAAGAAGTGTGAGGAAGATATATAAATAATTTTACAACTGAATAGATATTTTCCACACAAGATGAGTTGATTTAGTGGATTCGAGGGATAGCTTTTGATGTTGGTTTCGTCATTGTCATTATAAGATGTTACAAAGCTAATGGTCAACCTGAGAAAAAAACGTATGTATTGTTAGTCTATGAAAGGGATAATAAGTACAGGAAGTATGAAACTGATGTTCAACCTAATGTTTCCGGCACAAAAAAAAATGTGACTCCATTTAAACCAAGAGACAAACCAATTTCTAATGGAGAAGATTGTGTGTTGAAGATAATGAGCAAATATCATAACCATGATTTGTCGACATCTAAAAATGTTCTTAAGCGAAAATTAACATCCAGAAATACCTGTAACTCATCATTCACCGGAATTTAATATATGAATGAGCCTTTTAGTGAAAGCCGATGTTCGAAAGCAGTATTTGACCACAGTCCACAACTAAGAACTCCACGTCCAGAAGCTTTGAAGACCGGAAGTCGACATGAGGACCATATCCATAACACATTTTCTAATTTGGGCTCTTTTCCAACAATCGAGTTGTAGTGGCTATATTTCACTTCTGTGAACACTCACATCCTGTAAGGATAATGCAAAATACGGATGAGGTGGAGTCCGTTATTAGCAAGCCAGTACAGAGAGGCCACGTTGATGAGGGTGTGGAAATCATGACCAAGAAAAAAAGCACACGATCCAAGAAAGAAAGTGGGTGGCTGAAGGATTACGTGAAGAAGTAGTTGGTATAAATAGAATAAATGTAAAAATGAAAAAGGAGGAAAAACTCTTCGTTAGACTCTTTCTTCTCTCTCTATCTCATATACTGTTTTCTGGAAAGTGGTACGGATATTCTGTTTGGAGAGAAATTTACCTTGTTGTCATGGAATGAGAATATTTCCTAATTTCGTTGCTCTTATTCTAGCTAGTATTGCTTTTGTTGAGTTAATTCTGTTGAGTGCTTACATTGGTGCTTTCATCTTCTACCATGGCCGAGAATACTCGACTGAAAGAGTTGCAAGTGGAGATGGCTCGTATGAAGGAAGCGGTGGTCGATGTTAAGCAATTAACCACTACAGTGGCTACTACAAATCATGATTTGCAGAGTCTAATTACATCTCTTCACGAACGTCAGAGGGATGATTCTACTCGTTTTCAGACTTTGGAAACTACTATGGATGCGGTGTTGAAATCGATTCAAGCTCTAGTCACAGGTTCCCGTGCCGTTTCACATTCTCCTTCATTTCAAGTACGTAATGTTAAATTAGATTTTCCGAAATTTGATGGATCTGAGGTATTGCAATGGATTTTTCGAGCGGAACAGTTTTTTTATTACTATAATACCCCGGATGAACAACGATTGCTCATTGCGTCGGTGCACCTAGAAAAAGAGGTGGTACCCTGGTTCCAAATGCAGTCCCACAATCAAGCTTTTCCGAGTTAGGTCGCTTTCACTCGTGCTTTGGAACTGGAATTCGGACCTTCACCGTATGAATGTCCTCGCTCAGATTTGTTTAAGCTTACACAAGAGGGTTCAGTGTAGGAATATTATGTAAAGTTTACCGCTCTCGCCAATCGTGTCCAAGGTGTATCCACAGAAGCTTTATTAGATTGTTTTGTAGGTGGGTTGCGTACTGATATTCATCGAGATGTTCTCGTACAGGCGCCCAAGACGTTAATGAGATGTGTGTCTTTCGCTAAATTGTTTGAAGAAAAATATGCTACAAAACCGAAATCTTATTGGTCCCATACCCATACAAAGAATCATTCACAGCAGACCCCTTTGCAATCCCTCAAGTCCACTGCACTGCCTCCCTTGTTGACCAAACCAGATCCGGCCCCGCCCACACGCAATGCGTTGGTGAAGAAAATGTCGCCTGCAGAAATTCAGTTACGTCGGGAGAAGGGATTATGTTTCACTTGTGATGAAAAATACTCGCCCTCTCACAAGTGTCCTAATAAGCACTATCTCTGGTTCCACTTAGATGAAGACGACAGTCCTGACGCCTCTGTTTTGGATGTTATGAGTGTGCCGGATAATACAGAGCCTATACTTCCGAGTGAACCTCATTTGTCTTTTAATGCTCTTAAAGGCTCAGCGGGAATTGGTACTATGCGATTTAAAGGATTCATTAATGGCTTGCCTGTTCAGATCCTTTTGGACAGTGGTAGTTCAGACAATTTCTTGCAGCCAAGAATTGCTAATTGTCTTAAACTATCAGTGGAACCCATTCCACATTTTAATGTGCTGGTTGGGAATGGAAGTGCTATGGTGGTCGAGGGTCTTATCAAGCGACTGGAAGTTACTATTCAAAATCACGTCATTAAGTTACCGGTCTATTTACTTCCTATCTCTGGTGCTGATTTAGTTCTTGGAGCTTCTTGGTTGGCCACAGTTGGAGCTCACATTTCTGATTACAGTACCTTATCTTTGAAATTTATGCTTGATGATAAGTTTGTCACACTAACGGGAGAACAAAACAAGTTACCAGATCAGGCCCAATTTCACCATTTGAGAAGAATGATTCACACTGATGCTATTGCAGAAATGTATTCTCTCCATTTTCAACATTTTGGGCCCTCACAAGATCACTTTCTGGACTTACCTCAGGATATGGAACCCGAGTTAGCCTTATTATTGCATACATATCAACAAGTTTTTGCTGTGCCGTGTGGATTACCTCCTCCTCGATCGCAAAACCATTCTATTCCTTTGGTTCATGGATCGAATCCTATTAAAGTTAAGCCATACAGATATCCTTTTAGTCAAAAACAGCAGATTGAGAAAATGGTACAAGAAATGCTACATGAAGGCATAATTGTGCCCAGCAATAGCCTTTTTTCATCTCCAATTATATTAGTGAAAAACAAAGACGACACGTGGACATTTTGCAATGATTACAGGGCTTTGAATGCCATTACAGTGAAAGATAGCTTTCCAATTCCCACATTAGACGAGTTGATTGACGAATTGCATGGAGCTAAATTCTTTTCCAAGCTGGATCTTCGAGCTGGGTATCACCAAATTTTGGTAAAGGAAGAGGATAGATACAAAACGGCCTTTAGAACCCATCAAGGCTTGTATGAGTGGCTAGTCATGCCCTTTGGGCTCACTAACGCACCCGTCACGTTCCAAGGATTGATGAACAACATTTTCCAGTCGATGCTCAGGAAATATGTTCTTGTCTTTTTCGATGACATTCTGGTGTATAGTCCTTCATGGTGCACTCATATTCAACAATTGGAGAAAGTATTAGCTTTGTTGCGAGAACACAAATTATATGCCAAGCTCTCTAAATGTTCATTTGGTAAACCACAGATCGAATATTTGGGGCATATTGTTTCGGGGTCAGTAATTTCTATGGAAGATGGCAAGGTTCAAGCTATTTTGGAGTGGCCTTTCCCTACAAATCTCAAACAATTAAGGGGATTTTTGGGACTTACAGGCTATTACAGAAGATTTATCAGAGGTTATGCTACCTTGGCAGGCCCTCTTACTGAATTACTTAAGAAAGACAATTTCAAGTGGTCAAATGCGGCTTCACATGCCTTTACAGAATTGAAAACTGCATTAACGAAGCGGCCAGTTTTATTCTTACTAGATTTTTCATTACCATTTGAGTTAGAAACTGACGCTTCTGGTATCGGTATTAGGGCTGTCTTAAGTCAGAACCAACACCCCATTGCTTATTTTTCAAAAAAAAAATGTCACCCTCAATGCAACAACAATCCGCTTATGTAAGGGAACTCTATGCCGTGACTGAAGCGGTGGCTAAGTTCAGGCATTATCTACTTGGTCACAAATTTATGATCAAAACTAATCAGAAAAGTTTGCGGAATTTCATGGATCAAAGCTTACAAACTCCAGAGCAACAAAAGTGGCTCCATAAGCTACTTGGCTATGAATTTGCTATTGAATACAAACCCGAGAAGGAGAATTTAGCAGCTGATTCACTCTCACGATCTTTTTTGTGGCTTGTCTCAAGCGGTTCCCCATCTTATGACCACCTTACAACAAGCCCAACAACATGACAATCAAATTAAGACCCTGATTGATGCTTGCAACGACAATTCTTGCTCTGACCCTCGTTATTCGGTGCATCACGAATTGTTACTATGGAAAAGAAGGTTGGTGGTTCCATCTGGACATGAGTTAATTCATATATTATTGAATGAATTTCGTAGTTCGGTGATTGGTGGACATTTGGGGTTCTCTCGAACTTTAGCTAGAGTTGCTGCCCAATTTTATTGGAAAGGAATGCACCACGATATTAAGAGCAACACTGCTTGATTTGTCAACAAGCTAAGGTGGCCACTACGCTCCCTGCTGGTTTCCTGCAACCACTTCCTATCCCTTCTCAAATTTGGAAGGATTTGGCCATGGATTTTATCACAGGCCTTCCTGTTTCGCATGGGTTCACCGTAATATATGTGGTAGTTGACCGGTTATCTAAGGCAGCTCATTTCACTCCAATGAAACACGATTTCACCAGTAAATCAGTTGCTGAAATTTTCTTTAAGAACATAGTCAAATTACATGGATTGCCAAAATCAATAGTCTCTGATCGAGACAAGGTCTTCACTAGCCATTTTTGGAAAATTCTATGGCAACTTAGTGGCACAACACTCAAGATATCATCTGCCTACCACCCTCAATCTGATGGCCAATCCGAAATCCTTAACAAATGCTTGGAGTTGTATCTCAGATGTTTTACTTTTGATGCACCTAAGGAGTGGTCTGGGATGCTTACATGGGCTGAATATTGGTACAATACATCATATCATTCTAGCACAGGTATGACTCCGTTTCGAGCTGTTTATGGGTGAGATCCACCGCAGATAATTAAGTATGTGCCCCACGAGACTGATCCTATACCAGTACAAGAGCAATTGCTTTCTCGAGATGACATTCTGTAGAAACTTAAGTCCAATTTGCAGCGAGTTCAGCAAATTCAGAAGCAATATGCTGATAAAAGGCATTTAGATGTTGAATTTTAGATTGGTGACTTGGTTCTAGTAAAGTTACAGCCTTATAGACAACACTCATTAGCTCTGCGAGAGAATCAAAAATTGGGTTTATGATACTTTGATCCGGTTATCGAAAAGATTGGGAAAGTGGCTTATAAGCTTCAACTTCCAACTGCAGCAAAGATCCACCACGTATTCCATTGAAGCTTTGTCGAGGCAGTCATGACCGACCATATGTTCCCTTACCCATTTGTAACAGTGACATTTCTCCCCTTATTCAACCCGTGGCAGTTCTAAATACACGCATTGTCATCAGAGGTGACCAACAAGTTCATCAATCCATAATTCAATGGGAAAATGGCTCCACAACAGAAGCTACGTGGGAAGATTCTACTGTTATGACACGGGCTTATCCTCATTTCCACCTTGAGGACAAGGTCGATTTCGTTGGGGGAGTAATGTAAGGATAATGCAAAATACGGATGAGGTGGAGTCCGTTATTAGCAAGCCAGTACAGAGAGGCCACGTGGATGAGGGTGTGGAAATCATGACCAAGAAAAAAAGCACACGATTCAAGAAAGAAAGTGGGTGGCTGAAGGATTACGTGAAGAAGTAGTTGGTATAAATAGAATAAATGTAAAAATGAAAAAGGAGGAAAAACTTTTCGTTAGACTCTTTCTTCTCTCTCTATCTCATATACTGTTTTCTGGAAAGTGGTACGGATATTCTGTTTGGAGAGAAATTTTCCTTGCTTTCATGGAATGAGAATATTTCCTAATTTCGTTGCTCTTATTCTGGCTAGTATTGCTTTTGTTGAGTTAATTCTGTCTCTTATTTTTGTTGAGTGCTTACACATCCCTCCCCTTCACAAATCTCACATCAAACTTACGCAAAACAACACACATTCATTAATTCAACATTCTTCCTAACTCACATGCAATGCAAGGACTTATTAGCAAACAGCGTTAACATTATCTGACGAAGAAATTTAATGAGTGAACAGAGTTGAGAGCTGAGGAGAGAAGCGCAGCCAAAACTACCACTACACCACGATGAAGAGAACAAACAACTTCAGGTAGCGAAAGGTTTGGGACGAAGAAGAGAAGAAAAATACCTTTATGAAATCAGCTTTGGTTGGGGTTTGGGGGTGCTGCGCCGTCATTAGGGTAAATGGAAAAGGTAGGATTCGTTAAAATTAAATAGGAAAGAGAGGAGAGATGAATTTTTTATATTTTTACTGCTGTACCTGATCAAATAGCCAAAGGCTATTTATGAAATTTCGAAAATGATTGGAAATGTTGAAGAAATCTTGGAGGTGCAGGAAGAAACCTATTATTTTCCAATTATCAATGGTAAACAAACAACACTTAATGGATTCCCTTTATTCATGAAATGTATATACATTCAATAAAATACAACAGAATGACATCTAGCATTGTGCAATGAACAACTCGAATATTACCACCGATATTGTACCAGGTTTCTGATTGAACTTCAAATGCAGTTCTTCCTTCTCCCTGTGTTTCCGTGTGTTCAATTTTATCTACTGGATAGTGACTAAAAATACAGAAACTGACAAACTTTACAAACTCATATCATACAATGGAAATCTTGCAAGAGAGTACTTCGATGTACAATTTTGCTTTGCCTTTCAGAACCGTTTTCTGGGCTAGCAAGCTAAGCCTGTGCTTGATTCAAGGGTTGACTTAGCAAGCCACAATAAGCCAGGATCATTCTTCTTTAACACCAAGTAAGCATCTTCCTTCCCAAGATTGTCAAACATAACATCTTCGCTGAAGCCGACCAGAAATAGAATTTCCAAGGCAGCTGTAGCAGTAAAAATGAAAAAGATAATACCCCAAATTTTAGCATATAATATTAGCATCAGCTTATAGAAAAAATCACTTCACACAAGCACTACTAAATTATAACTCATGGTCAGAAAGTACAAACCTTTATTATTTAGAATGTTCCTCTCAATGACTGGATTAGCCTGTAATCAAAATGTTTGTTATATAGATATCATTTATTTTTTTGAAGTTAATCTTAAGATATAACATTATGTACCTTCCGCAATCTCTTGTACTTTTCCACTAAAGGGTGTTCAATCACATTCCTGCCATCAGATTGAAGCAAAGATATCGGAAAAGGAAAAGCTTAAAGCATAACTAAACATAAAATTACTAGAAGTACTTTCTAAAAGATTTTAAAGCAAGCCGTTCATTGAGAGCTCAACCAACATTTGCATAAGCATACCTAATTATTTTCAGGAGAGTTTGAAGGATCGAAGTGGCTTGCGTTGCACTAACTTCACGTCTTAGCATTTCCACAGCCTTCAGTAAACGGTTACAAACAGCAGTTGAGGTATCATTTATTCTCTGAAATTCTTGATCATCAGGATCAGGTTCACTAGTTTGCAGTGTAGACAATTCTGGTGTGGGAACCACATCATTCAGAACAGTTTCTGCATCAGATTTATTTTTACATAAGATTCCCCATGAGCAGGTTGGTTGTAAACATTTCTTTCATTAACTTAATATCCAATATTTAAGTAGAACATGGAACCAATTCAATGAAGCAACAGTTCGGACAGAAGGGTAATGCTTCAAGCTACGAGACCTCGTACCACAAGATCCTTGTCCTATTCGAGTAGCTAAAGGATTAAAGGAATACTGTGTTATTAGCATACACGATTCTCTATTTATAGGCAATAGTATTGATACAAATAAAGGAAACAAAAGAAATATAAAACATAATACCTAAAATTAAGGCTATATAATATTTTCCTATTTGCATATTAAAATCTTTAAACTCCCCCTTGAGTTGGAGTATAAATGTCATATGCACTGAGCTTGTTACAAACACAGATATAACTAGCTAATTAATATTCCAAATACCTTAACTAGCTTCTCCTCCTTATACCCTAACAGTATATTAGACAAATTGCTGTCAATAATTCCTTTCTTAATCTGATAACACAACAGAGTAACTGATTCTGTTATTTTCAGTTACTCTTCCCTCTCTATATATTTGTTTTTTCTCTCTAGTGTAAATAGATTAGTTAACATTTTCTTTGTAAAATACTTTTCACAGTTTATCAATATTCTTTCCCTTTCTCTCTCTGTGTTTCTTTTCCTTACACGATAATCAGAGCTACTGTCATGGCTTTTGAAAATTCTTCTACAACCCACAACTCCGAAACCACCACCGTTACCTCCTCCTACCACCCACAAGCTTTCAACACACCTATCTCCCACAAACTTACCACTGAAAACTATCGGGTAGCAACAAGTGCTTGCCAACTTGCCACAATCAGAGGATTACAACTTTTCAAATTCTTGGATGGTCAAGATACCCCACCCAAATACCTTAATCTTGATAATGCGCTTCTCAGCATTGTTTAGATATTGTTTGATATTATTAAGATATTGTTAAGATATTATTAATCACAATATCAAACAATATCTTCTATTTATTCTATTTTTTCAATTACTCTTTTTAATTGTAGCTCTCTCTACTATAAATAGATTATTACCCTATGTGTGGTTTATACACAAGGGAGATTAATCTCAAACCCCATTTTCTTTATTCTCAACATGGTATCTAGAGCTTAAAAGTATTTTTTTTTATCGCCCCTGTCGTTGCAACCATTGTCTCCGATGTCGCCATCGTCGTCGCTGGAGTGCCAGTTCCGACTGGCGACCACACGATTCTGATCGCCCCGGCCAGGTGACCTCAAAGCCAGAGCCGTCGAAGCAGCTACACTCCCTCACACGTCGTTCGAAGCCGCGCATCCTCCTATTTCGCCACCGTGCTTGGCAGCGCGTCACCCAATGTCTCCGACAGCGATCACCTGCGCCAGAATCGTCTCGTCCTACTTTTTCTGGATCTGGTCTTGTTGATTCAATCGGACCTCTTTGGTATTTTAGGGGTTTTTTCTTCTTTCCTCTCTCTTCTCTTCCTCCATGGCGTCTTCCGCTACCTCTTCCAGTTCTGAAATCTCTTCTGGTGTGTCTGACCCGTCCATCTACATTAACTATGTTAATGTACACTTATCCATTGACAAGTTAACTGGCCCTAATTATGCCACATGGTCATCAGACGTCCGATTATGGCTTAAGAGTCAGAGGTATCTTGATCATCTTGCCCCGAAAGCACGTACTCTCACTCCTGCTGAGGACGACTGTTGGGAAACCATTGATGCTCAATTATGTGTGGTTCTCAAGGGTACTCTTGATCCTTCATTAAAGCAACTTTTTCATTTCTACAAAACATGTGCTCAAATCTGGGAGCATGCCAAGTTATTATACACCAATGATACTCAATGTCTCCATGGTGTATGTTCTAAATTTGCAGATCTTGTTTCCTCTAAACATCAAACCTCTATGACTGATTATATGGGCAAAATCCATGCTCTTTTTCATGAGTTCAATGAGTTATTGCCTCCTTCCCCCGACCCTGCCACGAACTGAGTTGTTAACTCAAGTGATCAGCTAGCAGATATTTTTACTAAGTCTTTACGGTAGGGTTGGCAAAATGGGCCAAGCCCGGCGGGTCAGCCCGCCAGCCCGCCCTAAAAGAGACGGGTCGGGTTAGAAATTTCAGCCCGTCAACCCACATCAACCCGGCCCGCCCAACCCGTCAACCTATCGAGTCAGCCCGCAGCAAGAGACGGGCCAGCCCGCGACCCGTTTTCACTTAAGAAAGCATGTGCTGTTGTTTCTCACCCACTCTCCTTTCATTCTCGTTCTCTTCTCTTCTCACTCTTCCCGTTCTCTTCTCACTCACTCTGGTTTCTACGTCGAACTCCACCACGACACTGAACCACGACTCCACAAGCGCAGCCATCACGTCTCCAATCGTCCATCGCGAGATGCGGCCACCACACCAGGACGAATCTCGATGCAACCACCACCACGAGTCTCTTTCTCGAACGCGACCACAACTTGTCCATGCTATTAGAGGCGGACTGCGACGATCGACAGTCCCAACCACCAAGAACATGTTCGTTTATGGGGGATTTTCCCTTATTTTGCGATTTCCCTAATTTTTTGCCCTAATTTACAATTTCCCCTAATCTGCTTTGCCCTAATTGCGATTAGCCCTAATTGTTGGTCAAGGTCTTGCTCTGATTTTCTTTGCTTTTGTCGATTGCCATTGCTTCCATATGCCGAGTGTTTCTGCCATTTCTATTGCTTCCATTTCTTGAGAGTTTCTGCCATCTGTTGCTTCATTTGGTGATATTCCTACCACTGTTTAATATGTATATTGGTGGCATTCATATTTCAAATACTATGTATGATTATGGATTTTTTGTTTACGTTATTGAAAGTAACAATTTGCCTTCCACTTTCGAAAACAATTTAGTGCATTTTCGTTACTTTGGCCCTTTCTTTGTCCAGACAGTACACTTTCATTTTCAGTGTTCTATTCTTTGATTCAGTGAATTATTATGAAAGTTTAAGTTTTGAAATTTGGCCAAAAATCTGAAATCATGAAATAGAATCATGTAGCCGGCGGGCCGGGTCCAAAAATTCAACCCGTTTCACCATACCGGGCCAACCCGGACTGGCCCATATAAAGCGGGCCAAAATCGGGCCAGGTCAAAACGGGCCACTGGCTAGAATTGATTATATTTGTAACAAGCTTGGCACATACAATTTGTATGCTCCAGCTTGAGGAGGAGTGTTAGATATTGTTTAGATATTGTTTGATATTATTAAGATATTGTTAATCATAATATCCAACAATATCTTCTATTTACTCTATTTTTTCAGTTACTCTTTTTAATTGTACCTCTCTCTACTATAAATAGATTATTACCCTATGTGTGGTTTATACACAAGGGAGATTAATCTCAAATCCTATTTTCTTTATTCTCAACAAGGACTATGACAATTTTGTCACTTCCATTCTCACTCGCACAAATCCTTACACCATTGAAGAAATAGAGGCCTTGCTCTTTAACCAAGAAGAGCGTCTCGAAAAATACAATATCATTGATTTTACTGTTATCAACAACACTATCATCTAAGGTTCCAACAACACTTATCAAAATAAAGGTCCTCAATACTACCGGCAAAACAACAAATCTACAAACCAAAACAACTACTTGTCAAGAATCAACGTTTCAACAATACCAAGAAAGCTCCAAGAATTTCTTGGCAGCAACAAAAACCACAATGTCAAATTTGTAACAAGTTTGGTCATACTGCCAAACATTGTTGGCACAAGTTTAAACATGATTTTCAACCTTCCATTTTTGCTAACCAATCCCAACTTTGCTCCTCATAAATTCATGATGGTACTCCTTCACTTCTAGGAACACCCTCCACTCTAAATGATCCTCTTTGATATCTGGATAGTGGAGCCACACACCATATGACTCATGACTCTAATAATTTTACAACTACGCAGGAAATTACTGTCACTCTAGGTGATGGAAGATGTATGTCTATTTCTCACATTGGTTCTACTACTTTTCATAGCCCACACACAAAAACAGAATTGTTTTTAAAAAATCTTTTGCACGTTCCTCATATTTCAAAAAAATCTAATCAGTGCTTCCAAGTTTCCTAAGACAATAATGTATATTTTGAATTTCATTCTAATGTATGCTATGTTAAAACTTGGGACAAAAAGTAGATCTAAGGCTTCCTAAAAGATGGATTGTATGTTTTTTATCCATTCCGCTCTTCTCCCACTCACACTTATGTAAATTCTATAGTTTCTTTATGGCATTCCTACCTTGCACATGCTTCTTGTCCATCTGTTCAAGTGTTGAAACAAAACAATATTCATGTTGGCAAAACTGATACTGCTATTTCTAATGTCTTTTGTGATACTTGTGTTCAAGAAAAAATGCATCAGCTCCCCTTTTCCAAATCTGATACATCTTATAATACTCCTTTAGATTTGGTTACATTGACATTTGGGCTCCTTCTCCTATGCCTAGTACTAGTGGTACAAAATATTACATAACCTTTTTAGATGCTTGTTCTAAACTTATGTGATACTTGTGTTCAAGAAAAAATGCATCAGCTCCCCTTTTTCAAATCTGATACATCTTATAATTGTTACCACTTTGTAGACAACAACTCTCTACTTGTGAAAAAACTTTATTCACCTCTTGTTGTTGATGTTTATTCATACAATATACAATACAATTTATAGACTCACATTTTCTGACCGTTGTACTAAAAACAGCTATAAACGACTATAAACAGCTAACTCATTAACTACCTAGACTCCAACGGCTAGTGCATTAACCACTCACAAGGGCTAGTTTCTTACAACGGCTAGTTACCCATAATGGTTAATACATTTAAGTTTATTAAAAACCCAACAATAATACTCCTTTAGATTTGGTTACATTGACATTTGGGCTCCTACCCCTATGCCTAGTACTAGTGGTGCAAAATATTACATAACCTTTTTAGATGCTTGTTCTAAACTTATGTGGATCTATCTTCTTCATTCTAAATCTCAAGTTTGACCTATTTTATACTTTTTAAAACCTTTGCTGAAAATCAAACTAATCACAAATTAAAAGCCATTCCTCATCTCTACCTAGATTCAGCCACCACAAGCTTGAGGAGGAGTATGAATATACTTAATCAAGTTGTTAGCATCCAACATGTGTCTACAAATAGACGAGTTGGAACTTTGAGGACTTACCCTTTGACTTTTCAGAATCCATAAGACAGATAGTTATGTTTGTATTAATTCAGTAGTAGGCAGTAATGTTTTATGCCAGTTAGTACTATCTACCCATAGTGACAAACCTATAAGGGAGTTAAAATGTCGTGTAAAGTATAGAAGGTGGATGCACCTCAGTAAGGAATACCCTGTGCACTTGATGCATGTTCTTCAAGTATGGTCTATAGATCAGATTATTCTAGTAAAAAATGTGTGCGTGTGTGTGTTTAATCCTTTAGTCCAATAGTTTCCCTGTTTTAAATTGCTGTTTTCTGGTTCCAAGTAATCATTGTTAGGTTTATGATTATAGAATGCTCATCCTTGACTGGATATGGCTACACAGACTACATATTACTGGCGAGCAATTACCTATAATTGGAGCAATAGATTCCGTAGATGCTTCTGAAGTATCTTGATTAGCAAGGGATGCGTATTTTGCTACCATATTACCAGTACTTGTCTCAGATTGCAAAACTTGCCTTACACCAAAATCATTAGGTTGTTCAAAAGTCTTGCTATCAGCAATTCCTGAACTAACATCATAATCAACAGCTTTACCATGATGAGAATCATCTGGATCAGGCTCGTGATTCATTCCATTGATAATATGATCATCGGGGTCAGGCTCACCTCTATGTTCTTTGTTATCAGTGACAGCCATTTGAATATCTTCAATTTCTTTGGAGGCAGATATCATGCAATCAGATTTTTTTTCACTCAAACTATGACTAGAATAACCAGGATCCAGATCTTGATTCAATTCAGACCCTCCCAGCTTGTTTGGAGACACATTAGCCAATCGATGGTAAGCAGCAGCAACTGAAGATTCGCGTGCACTTATTAGCTTATCTGTCCTGTCACCTCCAAGCTTCTGAGGAATACTGCTATTGTCAGCTATAATGTCGTCTTCATAGGTTGAAGTATTCCTTAATCCACTCAAAGTGCGGCTTGCAGATCTAGTCCAGTCTAAACTAGACGCTTCTTGATTTAACTGTCAAGGAACAAACTGAATCATCATATGGCAATAAATCAGAGCATAATAAAGGAAAGAAGGCCAAACACTCAAGCATATGGACTCACCTGCTTATCCAGAGCATAAAAGTTCGCATCATGTTCAGAGTATACCATGTGTGCCTGAAATAAGTTTGTTCAATAACTTCCATTTATGAAATACACAGTAGAAATTTATTTTTTTCCTTATTTTCATACTAAAATTACTTTAGGATCAATAGAAGAAAAAAAATTGCACTTCAGGTGTGTGCTATAGTGATAGAATATTAAAGGTGTATGTGAGAAGAAATAAGAACTGAGTTAGTTAGTTAGTTAGTCTGTTAGTAGGTTGTTGGGGAATGAAAGTTTGTTTTAGGAAAAGTATAAATAAAAAGGGGGGTAGTGTTGTAAAAGGGGGAATCGGTTTTGTTTTTGTAAGTGTAAACAGGAGTCACAACAGATCCTATGAGGGGGGAATTGTTGTCTTTCCCTGGACGCATTCTTTGATAGAATAATAAAATTCTGTTTCTGTTTCTTTCTGTGTTGGTGTGAGTGAGTTCTGCCCGAGTAGCTTGGGTTTCTAGCTCTAAGAAACCTAACAATTGGTCCGACCTGCCGGATCCAAGGGCCTGTTATCATGGAGGGAAGAGTTGCTGCGTTGGAAAGGTGGACCAGCGAGAATGGGAAGA
>Ga0209589_1005888_pt1 | contig 20610 bp, 7 predicted proteins | sample CowpeawhiteBW_FD_187525 | JGI IMG/M metagenome (GOLD analysis project Ga0209589, IMG submission 187525) | Root nodule microbial communities of legume samples collected from California USA - Cow pea white BW (SPAdes) (version 2) | ecosystem: Host-associated > Plants > Roots > Nodule | place: USA... | reverse complement strand
ATAATGGGATTGCAGGAAGAAGAAGATTGCAGCAATACCAATTGGGAATGGAGGAACAAGATTGCCAAAACTCACCAACTGCCCAAACATTCCCTACCAAAACCCTAGCTCACTTATTTATCCCCAAATATCTAATTAAGCCACCTGTACATTACACGTAATACACCCTAATACAGATCGTGTCACATGTACAATGCTCCGTTAATGATTTAAACGGCGTTACAGAAAATGACCAAATAAAACACGAATTGCGAAAATGAGGACCATTCTAAACATTCGGTAAAAATGAGGACCATTTTAAACATTATGTGAAAATGATTACCATTCGCAACAAATACTACGAAAATAAGGACCAAAAATGTATTTAAGCCTTTTTTTTATTACGACGTGATATTATCTCTGGTTACTATTTAACCTTTTTTTCTTCTAAAAATATAAAAAATAATTGTTTTAATATTATTTTATATTTATGCAAATTATCAAATAGTGGTCGAGTAAAATAACATTTTTCTAAGATAGATAATATTTGTTTTCTTTAACCGTTATAAATGTTCCATATCTAAAGACATGTTTTTGTGAAAAGTCACTGTACCTAGATTGAATAATAAAAAATAAAAGTAAAATTAATTTGGTAAGCTTTGCGAGAACATGCAAATGGCAGATAGAAACATTAATAGAAAGCTAATATCTAATGTGCCACGTTAGTCGTCGTGTCTCGTGGAACCAGTGATGCTACCCATGCCTATGTGCATATCTCACCGTCACATTCACTTTAACGGTTGCAACAATTCTAAAATATAAGTAATTATGTAATTTAAATTGCCATATGACTATAACAATTACGATAGTTTGAGTGAGAATAACTATAATAATTTTTTCATTACTCAATATCTATGTTGGAAATTTTATATAAGAAAAGTTTATGTTGAGTTTACATAAATATGTGGTTATGATTCTGTAACATTAATTTTACATATTTGATACAACTTTTAATCTAAAAGCTTACGAAATAAGGTTATGGGCCTTCACTCTTATATAGTGTTTAACTTTGTCTCTATAATATATAAGTATGAGCAAATCTCATCTTAAAAATTAAATTTGCAATATTGAATTAGACTTAAAGTCCACTTCTTAATATGGTAGGTGAACCACCCAAAATCAATTCTAATGAGATTTTCTTTTTGTTTAGCATATTGTGTTACTCATTATCAAAAAACTTATTGTTTATTGGACCTATCATGTAACCGTTATATCAAATATCATTAATGTCTAGTTTCACATTTAAGATGTATATGCATCGACGTGAGATGTCTATTAGATATCTTATATCAATATAATTAGACATAAGATAAATCTACAATATACAAGTGGATACAAATATCATCTTACAAGCTAGTTTAGAAAGATTAATTATGTTTAAACTTTACTTTTTAACAATTTTTTTTTAAACTATAAGAGTATAATACATGTTTTTCTATTGTAGATGACATAATGCAGTCAAAACCATCTGATTCCTTCGCTGGATTATTTTAAATGACGTTTTTACTTTTATTTTTATTTAATTAGTGTTGCAAACTTGGAAGAAGTCCACATGGTATACTCAAAGTTTTCATTAAGTCAACCATACTACTTGATTCAAATCTGCTCTCTTACTTTAACCATGGAAATTATTAGAGTACAAATTTTTGGCGTATTTTTTTTTGTTCTAGATCCTAGATGAAGTAGCATGCTAGTTTCAGCGACCGGACGATGTAAGAGACTAGAAGTTCAAACAAAAGGAAGATGCCGAGACATTAAAAAGTGCAATGAGTCCACAGAAATATTTAGGCATGCCTTATTTTAATTTTTAAGTCAACTCGTTCATGTATCTAAATTTCTACGCAATACAGAACATGGGTTACGCGGATTACTATGGTGTTGTAAATTAAATATGAAAAGCATGGTATCACAATGGTTTTATATTATATGGTCAAATTAATTATCTGTTTTGCATGAACATTAAATACAGATGGAGAAATAAAGGGATCGAGAAAGTAGCACATGACTAGTAAGAGACGGAAAATGAAAGAAAATGAGATGTACCATTGAGATGAACAAACTCCCTAAAATTTCGGTTCGAACTAATGAGGCAAACGAAGTTAAGACACATGTTAATTGAATTTCTCGGAAGCAAATGTGGATTACTTCAAAAACAACATTAATTTTTTGATTACTTTATCGTTTTTTTTTTTTTAATTTCTTTGTGAAGATGTGTTGGGTGGTGGTTCATATCTCGTTTTTTACACCAAAAGCAACAGCGACAGGTGTTACAATCGATTTTGGTTGTTTGTTTCTTTCACCGCTAGAACCAACAATTGTGTTCTAAGCGACTTCAACCTCTGGAAGCTGAAAATTGAATCAAGAGCAAGATTATCACATGAAAGACACACAAACGTTACCAAACCCATTTTAGGTACATGCCAGCGGTTTCTTCTTTCTGACTATCATGGTTGTTTGAACTTATTTTTCATCTATAATAAAAAGATTGCAAGAACAGTTTTATAGTATTAATAAATCGTTAATACGAATACAAGATAATTATAATTAAAGAACTTTAGTGGCACATTCTATAATACACTCCTTCTAACATTTGTTTTCTATTTTCAGTGATAATAAATTTGAACCTCATTTTGGAGTTGGTTGAAAATTATTGGCCATCCTTCAACCTTGCTTCAGGGCTTCAGGGCTCCATCTTTAGGCCCATAAGCACATGGTGTCATTTTGTTAGGCATATGTGTTTGTAAAACAAAATAAGAACCGGGCTTCAACCCAAATTCAGAAGTGGGCTTCAATACCTAAACATAGAGCTGTCAAAATGGATCGCCCGACCCGACCCGACTCAACCCAACCCGGCTCACTTGTAAACGAGCCAAAAAGCTTCGAATCTGACCCAACCCCACCACAGATTGATGAGTTAAAGAAGTTGAGTTGATGAGTTAAACGAGTTGGCTTGCTAGCCCACTTAATTAAAATAAAATATATATTTTTTAAGTCATAAATTATAATTCAGATAAAAATTTAAATAAACTTCAATACAATCTAAGTACAATCCAAAATGATGTTAAACTCCAGTACAAAACAAAATTTTTAAAAAAAAAACAAATTACTATCTAAGATCAAAACATTCTTGTCACTTATCCAACTATAATATTAGAGTCTTGAATGGATAAATTCAAAACATTTTCATCTCTTGAAGCATTAAAGCATCTTCTTTATCTCCATCTATTTGGAATTGAAATTAAGTTTCCATTTGCCAACCCATTAATGTGTATGATCATACACCAACTCGGCTCAACACGGGTTCAACCTGGATGAGCCGAGTTATTGGTGGATCGGATCAAAAATTTACCTGTACTGACATTTGTAAAAAAATTTCAACTCAAACCGATCCAAATTTGTAGTGAGATAGGTTAATCCACAGGTTCTGACCCACTTTAACAGCTCTACCTAAACATCTTATTTTGATCTTAATCTAAGATTTATAGTAGCAATTTCTTTTAGTAGTTAAATTTTCAAATCAAATTCTTTTTTATCTGTATAATTTACTATATATTTTTTTGTCTTTACACTTGGCCAGTCTAGCTATCCCTGTTCATACATGATTGAATACAAAATTATCAATTCTCTGTTACAGCGACATGAAAGAAAGGTTTTCAATCCGAGATTAGCAATCACACAGTTTGAAGAATGAATTATGATGTGACTGAAGGGTTCATAATTGACAAACTTAAGATAGGATATGAGTAATCAATTCCATCTTAATTTGTTTGCTGTTGACAGTGATTTGGGTGACAAAAAGTTGAATTATCGTATCGTGGAAGGTTAATAGTTCATAAATTTGGTAGCTGGTGTAAGAATCGTGAACGATTCATAATTCATAGACATATTGATAACTTTGACAGCTTCCTATAGCACATTTTAACGTGAAAATAGACACGTTTCCTAATGAGGCCACTTCAATATTCTAACCACGCCTTTACTAATAGCTAAATGTTATGGTCCAATTGAAGTGTTATACGATGGTTTCAGTTTTGGGAAGATTAACATGTTTCGTTACAGTTGGGTATATCAAGACACGAAACTTTTGGTGGCTTCCTTGTAGTTCCCGTAATCAGCATCATCACCACTTCTTGCTTTCTTCCGAATGTATCTATAGTTGGCGTACTGCAAAATTATCTGCCATTGTTAAGGTTTAACAACTCTGCAAGAATATGTTTGATGAGCATGTTCTGGAAAAAAAAGAAGCAATTTCTTATTCACAAATTCGTATAAAGGATACGAATAGGTCCAATGCCACGCAACCTATGGCATCCAAAAGCCATGGCATATTGGCTCTGATGCTTTCCCATTCTGTAGTTCTTACAAGAATACTGCACACATGACAGAACACAGAACAGCAGAGGAGTTAGAATAATGCTTAATTTCATTTTCTTCGTAATAACCTGAAAAACACATGCAAGGGAGGGAAATAGTAACCTTCCAACGTAAGTGGCATTGGCGATCAATGCAAAGAGAAACATCAGAGGATTTAAGCCCTACAGTGATAAAGAGAGAAATCATGAATAAATCAGTGGAAATACAATGTGAGTTATGATTTGAAAAAGAAAAAGGAGATTAAGATCAAACAGTACCTCCACACTCCCTCGTTTAATCTGGCCATGATTACATAGTCAACAACAACTTTATCAGTAATTAATTAGGAAAAAAAAAACACAACTGCAGAAGAAATGAAGAATACTCAGAAATAAATGAAAAAGTTGTGAGACATACATTCAACCATATTTGAGGGAGCCTGCCACCCATATAGATCACAGCCATAAACCATCCTAACCATTGACCCAACGCACTGTGCATGTTTTGCTCCTGTGATGAGTTCTAGAAATTAAGTGCAGCAATGCAACCCTACTCTGTGGAAATGATCATGCGTGTGTGTGAATAAATTAATTAACCAATGCCATCGCCAATGAATATACCTGCAAGAGTAGCTTTCTTCCATTGAATCTTTTGTATCCCTCCTTCAAAGCATTACCCTGGCGGGGCAAGTTCATAGATGCTGCTAGAAATGTTCCATAGCTTGCCTGAAACATCGGAAGTAAATATGTATAAGGAGATCAAGCCATACTACTGTGCTTCTAGCAAAAATTTGATGATCATGTTGTACACACAAAAAAATACATCACTTGGGAAAATAAATTAAGATAGTACTTTGATACCTTAATACAAATCTATTAACCCTAATTTCTTAAAAACTCACAGGGACAGATCGAGGGATGGGTCTAGGCTGTGTTACTGGCTTGGTGGAAAGTGGAGGTGCCTCATCATCAGAAGATGAATCATTGTTCATTTCCATGGCTGAAGGGACACTTTTAGCAGCTCTCAAGTAGGTACCAAATGGTGGAGTATCATTACCAGCCAGAGATCTCGCTGACCTGTTTAATTAACTCAAAAATAAATAATTAGTTGAATAATCTCTTAATCAAACCATTATTTAAGACTTAAGACTGCAAATTAACGCATATGAACTAGGTATTGAAAGATAATATTTACCTGTAGTAGTATTCCCGTTTAGGCGTTGCTTTGGGTTCGTCATTTGGTATTGCAATCCCAGACTGTGGCGCTGGTTTGGGCCTCAAAGGTTTTTTCTCTTCTTCCTGGGCCTATTAATAGTATAATAAAAGAATAAATTAAATTTCAATTTTATGAGCAGAGCCAGGCATAAGAGATTTGAAATTATTACTGCACCTCGTCGATGTCGATATTTCGACGACGCTTGTTCCATTTATAGATATAATCATAATAGAGACTTTGAAGTACTAGCACGATCGTAGTGATTGTGTAAAGCTGCACATCACGTAAACAAGCATGTTAAGAACTTAGGTTTAATTTCTATGTACTCACTCTACGATTTCTAAGACTGTTTATTTTTTATATAAATAAAAACTAAAAGTTTAAAAAAATATAAAGAAAATATTAATATACAATTTTTTGAGAACACAGAAAAGATGAAAAAGGTTAAGAGATGATTTCAGAAGAACGTTCCCGTGGATTTTTGTTTCTGGAAAGAACACAATAACACGTGTCCAATGGGTGGCCTTCAGCCTGGTGACATGTCATTAGCTTTGTTGTATTCTGTAACAAGTGGGTCTACCCTACTTTTGCAAATATTTGTTTATGTTAATGGATATGAATTACTTTCAAAAGTTTTCAAAGCTCATGATAGTCTGTTTCCCGGTGTTAACAGTTACATATATGCTTGATTGTAAAAAATCCAAATTAAGTTTAGTTTATGAAATACGTTTAAGTAAAATTGAGAAATGATTTTCTTGCGTTAGATTAATTTTTTTTATATGAAGCTATTGTAATCTTGTTTTGAAATACAAAAATTTAATCTTGTCAATAAATGCCTTAAATAAATTAATTGTGGACAAGAGTTTCAATACATTTAATTAAATATTTCCTACGGCAGATTTAAAAAAAATATATTAAATAATTTCTTAAAGGGGTTTTTTGTACAAGAAATACTCCTTGACTCTTGCTACTAGAAGCGCAACTCTCTATTGGAAATGCACCCTTGAGAATCTGGAAAATTTTAAAACAACCAATTCCCAAGACTAAACATAATTTAAAGGTTTGATAGCTACATTGCTTTAAGATCTAAAACACCCAAACACCCCAAAAAGAAAACGATAGAAATAGAAATAATATGCAGAGAGGAAATTGCGGTGCAGTAGTTAGTTACCAGAGCTGTGTAGAACTGAGTAGGCAACTGGTTTGGCAGCCATCCAAAAAAGCAAGAAGAAAAACAAAACAAAACACAACACAAGAAGAAAACGATAAGTAATAAATACAACATATTTTATATATATAAGAAACATTAAAGCGTGAAAGGTTATTATGGAACGAAACAAATGTTTTAATGATTTTAATGTTGATGGTTAGAAGTGTGGTACCGTGGCAGGCTCAAGAACACAACCAACGAGATTGAATATGTCGCTGCATAAAAATGGTTGAGCAAAGCAATTAGAGAACGTTGGGTTAAAATTAGTAGAGAAAAGAGAGAGGGAAAAGTTGACGAACCCAGCGACCCAAGTGAGGAGAAAGGCGAGGGAGACACCATGGCTAGACTTAGCTCGAAAGTTGGTGATAATCTGAGGGATTTCTGCTACTCCCCAGCATATGAGACTAACGAAGCCGAGGGCAAAGGAGATTTCATCTTTAAGATCGCAGAGACAATCATCGAAGTAACGCTGAGCCCAACCCACGCAGGGTTTACTCTCCTTCACGCAGTACGAGAGAGGCATTTCTATTTTATTTCGCTCCTTTTGCTTACACTGGGAGAGGGGGTTTAGCGTTGGTGGTTTTAAAGGAAGAGGCTACTCAATTTACCACACTGCATAAAAAAGTGGTGAATTCGTGAAAAAGCGCGTTTCTGAGATTGGACCGTGTTGTCCTTATCGGGTTTTCATTGCACAATTTGCGTAAAACAAAAATTTAGTATTGCTACGTGTGTGGGATATTCTCTCAACAGATGCTATCGACTGAGCTACATGTGATCTCAGTCTTTTCTTTTCTTTTCTTTTGGGTAGTGAACTCCATGTGAGTTTATACGCATAATTTCAATATTTGAGTAAATTAATAATATTCAGTGATTATTTGTTGGTACCCTTATCAAAATTGCCGCATTCAGACTATGCAATACATGTCTTGGTCATCATGTTACCGATGACAACACTAAGCAATAGTTGCTCAAAATCTTCTTGTACTTTCTTCCTTTACAGCGATATTATTATTTTTTGTATGGGATTGGAGAAGTTAAAGGGGACAGATATGTCAAAAAAATGTTGACATTATTTCTACTGTGTTCTCCGTACTGACTTCTTTGTTTCATCATCCTGAACAAGAAACTATGTATCGAAAAATTAAGTAGTTCTGACCCCTAGGCCCTGAACAGTAATTTACATTTGGAACATTCACAGCATATTCTAATTAATTCTCACAACTATTATAGTTTTTGTTAGTTAAAATTATTGAAAATTATAAAATTTTGTGATTTTATAGTTTTAAAATAAGTTTAGTCAATAAAAAATTTGTTGCCACCACTTTATTTTTATAATTTACCCACTTAACAATTTTGCTTACTGGTTTTCCGATTTTTTTTTACCTTTTTTTTCCTCAAAAGGCATATCCAAACAAAATAAATAATTTGCACACTACATCACAGGTTTTGTTTCGTTTTGTTTGAGTGCACCAAACTATTCTCTGTCGAATTTTCAAGATGCTGATTCCAACCTTTCTACTTCACTTTTTTGGGCAAGTCCTCTTAGAAAATTGCATTCGGGGTTAAGTGATCAATTTCAGCTATACGCACAATTTGTTTAGTTGCATTATTGGACAATCACCCAAAAATGGCCAAAAAAGAAAAATTCCCATGCTTGCTGGAATATGCTACTATACTATTTGCATAGGAACGAAGAGTGGAATGTTTTGAATTTAATGCCACATTCAGTTCAAAATCTTTATCATTACATTAATGAATCTTTGTCGTTGGTATATTTCTACATTTGTCCATTTTTATTAACATGATACTTTATATTTGAAATAAAAACGCAAACTTACAATGAATTCATCAATATTTTCAATCAAGTGATTCATTGTTTGGCTTTTTTTTGCAGTGTGAAGTGACAGAAGTAAACAAAAATGTAGGATATGAAGAGTTTGGCAATGAATGATTCCATTATTCCTTCCAAGTTCAAGATAACACTGGTGTTTGGAAGCAGCGGTGTTGAACCTGCCCTCTAAACTCTTCAAGGTTCATCTTCCAAAACCACTCCTCCCACCAACCCTTCTTTCTATTTTAACTAAAATATCAATAAATATTTATAACATAAATTGTTAATGTTTCTCGAAGTTAAAATAAAATTCTTACGACACAGTATATCGATCTCTTCAGATTCCTTGTCTCTTTTGACACCCAACATATCCACGTGGCCGTTATTTGCTCAGGCATCTACATCCAACATTCTTAAAACATCTCCACACAATTGAATTTTAGATATTATTAAGTCTTGTAACATAACTAACTCTGAATGAAAGTATCAAGAGGGTCTTAGATTTAAAATTCAGGTTTTAAATAAAAAGTGAAGTTTTTAAGTTTTTTTTTTCAATTTTAACATATAACATAAGAATAAAATTAATTTTTATGTTGTAACATAAAACAATGAAAAAGAAATAAAAATTATAAAAGTGTAGATAGCATAAAATCTTTATATTTGAGTAAAGTTTTTAAGGAAGTTTTAAAATTGATATGACAAAATAAGATACGTTTCAAAATAAAATAAGACCTTACAAGTAGGTGCTACGAGGCATTTGTGTTGAAGATTACCCTCGTCTAAGTTCTTTTAGATTTAAAGTGCTACGTCTTAAATAAAAGTATGAGTCTTGATGATATCTTTTAATTTTAACATATAAGATTTTAAAACTGACCTAAGATGAGACAAATTCCAATAAAGATATTGTGAGAAAGTTTCGTTAATGGTCAGTAGAAATTCTTATTAACAGATTAATATTATAAGTTTTCTTTTCCTTTTTGGGTTTGATTTTTTTTTTTTAAGTTTTGTCTAACATGTTACTTATTTTGAAAAATTTTGTTTTATTATAGGTAAATAAGTCACTAAAAAAAGTTCTTCATCAATAATTAAATTTTTTGTTTGATGACAAAAAAATTACTAATCACCATGATGAGAAATTATTACTAAAATACTTACAACTAAGAATAAAAAATTATAATTAATTTTTAAACTTTAGTATAATTCGGTTATCAATTATAATTTTCTATTTATAATGATAATTATTTTAATAATCAATATTTTTTATTTTATAAATTAGTATTTAACTTTATTATTATATTAACTAACAATTTTATCGTTAAAAGTATGTAGTGAATAAACAAGTTTTTGAAATTTGATTAATAAACAAATTAAGAAGGTTGGCCGTAAAACGAATAAATATATCTTATTAAAATAAATAAATAAAATATTTTTTATTTACTAGGTGAGATTTTAAAATCATTAAGATATTAAAATTATAATATTTTATATATAAATTTTTATCTTATCTGATTTAACAGACATTTTTATGAATGTGGTGTCGTAGCATATTAAATAAGAATAGGAATGAAGATTTAAAGAAAAAAGATGTGGTCCATTGTTCTGAAAAGGCATTTTCTTTTTGGGAAGAAATGATTATTGAGAAGTAGAAGTGGGTGCAGTGTGTTGATGTATACGCGGTGGAGATGAAGGTAGGTTTGTGTTGTAGTGTTTGGAACGAGTGAGTGAGAAAGAGAAGGTACCAAAATCTGATTCTGAAAGCAGTGACGAAAGGGACAGAGAAAGCGGCGTCTGTGCGTCGCAAATCGGTGATTAATCTGCGTTGTGCAGTTTGTTCTTGTCACATCGGCTTCATCATCTTTATCCTTTCTCCTAATCACCACAAACTACAACCACACTTCTCTTCTTCTAACCACTTGACGTGTACCAAGCCAATTATACTTCTATTTGTTCCCCACTAAAATCACTTGTTCGTGCCGTGCTTCCATTCAAAAGAAGTTATCAACTAGCTAAGTTTGCTTTTTAAAGATAAAACTGTAACAGAAATCCGAAAAACTCATATCCATGTCAATCGGTGAAACGATTTAACAGTATTCTATTCACATTAACTTTCATTAATTCAATAACAACAAAACGAGAATAAAATAACTTTCATTTGACCTGTAAATTGATTCATCAGAAAAATCATGCAGTATTCTGAATGGAAATGGTTGAGCTTTGGTTGAACTCCACTACATGAGTACCAACTGTTAAGAGTTTTTCTTCTCAGTTTTTATACTCATACGTGTTGATAATACATTATTCAAGGAGGAGAATAGATGAATAAAATCAAGTTGTTAGAGTAAACATCACTTAGAAATTAATGAAATTTTTGATAAAAATTAAATTATAAAAAACACAACATATCTTCTTCTTTTTTTTTTTTAATTATTTTTTCTTTCTTTCTGTGCCACCAGGCATAATAATCGTTCTCTTCATCTCTGTACATGCTGACACTATTTTTCTTAGAACTTCATCACAGTAAGGAAAATGATTGTTGAGTGGATTGAATTAATTTAGAGGAAACAATTTCTTTTGAAGTTTATTTGTTATAATTTTTTTTCCTACGGTCGTCATTTCATTTCTTGAAATGAAACAGCACTTGGCTGTGGGTAGGGATAAGAAAAATTTGTATCCGAATGAATATGAAAAAATCTAAGATAATTTTCAGAACACCGTCGGATTTTGATCAAAATAATGTCAAATAATCAAAAGTAAATAAAATAAATAAATATAGTTGAATTCGAATAGTGAAATAAATTTTATAGATACAAAACTTAACTCAAATTTATATTTTAATATTTATAAATTTTAAAATATATTAGTAATTTAAAATTTTAATTTTAATATAATATTTTTATTAAAATTTAATAAAAAGTTATATAAAATATATACTATTATAATAATTATTATTAAAATTATATATATTATTTTTATTTAAAACTTCACTATATTTAAATTATTTATTTAAAACAAAAATAACCTTTTTATTAACAAAATTTTATTAATAAAAATTCATAAAATTTAATTTAATTGACCCGCAACTTCAATTTTATTAATTCAATAAATTAAATCGTGAAATCTATATATATTAAAATATTAAATTTGGTTAAACAAAATCCAAATCCAGTGCAACTACCCCAATAACGCCCTAGACCTGGTTGTGGAAAAGAATACATCTTTCAAATGGCAGAACAGACAACTAAACATGGATGGTACATGTGTCTTTTGTTCCTAATCCACAATTCAGTCTTATCATTTTAAATTTGGTCGTATGTGAACAGATTAGTATCATTGCAACACTGACTCTTTAATGGACAACCTGGCAACCACAGCTGCTGGTCGCCGCATCTTCCTTCCCTTCTATCTAATAATACAACCTAATTAATTGTTGAAAACATCTTACTTTTAAATTAAGGACAATATATGATACAATTGAATAAAAAATATTTATTTTTATTCAATTATTTTAAAATTTTACCAACTATATATTTTAATTTTATATCACTAGCTTTCTGTAAGTACTTGGTTATAAATGCATTGTTAGAGCTATTTTTATCGAGAGTTAATTAGAAATTACTTTTTCATGTCTATATTTTGGTATAATTAGTTTATCCTTTTAAATAATTATTTATTTAAATTTAGTTATTTTTAAATTAAATTAGTTATCTATAATCAAAAAATACATATGTATAAATTTAATATATATATATATATATATATATATATAATTAAATATATAATTCTTTTTCTTATCAACGGAACGAGTTTTGAACATATCATGATTATTTTTTCAGAATAATGAGGTAATTATAAATTTAGATTCTTCGCTATATTTTTTTTTGTCTTTGTTATGATTTTAAAATATATTAATTTTAGTTTTAAAATATATTAAGAAAACTCATATATGAAAATTAATATATTTTTTTAATACAGTAGAAAGATAACATCTAGAGAAGAAAAAAATCTTAACTTATCAATTATGAAATTAGGTGGATGATCTTACATTGATTTCTGAGAATGACAAAAATAAATGAATAAAGGTTAAGATAGTTGTAGGAGAAAGGTGCCATTTTATGACTCAAAGTTCTTGGTTGAGCGAAGATAAGATGTGCATATCGTGAATGATTGGGCCCTCGTAAGTTGGGCTTCGGTGTATGAAAGTGGAAATGAGTAAGAGACTGTATCATGTTTATAATTTTTATTTTCTTTCTACCCGTAAAATTTTGGAAACCATTCATTTTCTTTGGAATGGATTTTCCAAAATATACTTTTCTACTCTAGAAAAATAATCGAAGATTGATAAATATGGGGTGCAAAAAGTTTTATCGAAACGCTAGAAGAAACACCACTCGGTTTATTGCAGGAATGTGAGATAAAATGATGTAATAAGTGTATATATTTTTAGTATGTAAATTTTGATGTGAAATGGAAATTTGCATTTATTTGAAATATTAGCTAAAAAACGTGTTTAAGTTATATTCACGTTGTCTTACCATATGTCAAAAGTATATTGCATTTTAGTAAATTAATTAAAAACTCAATGTAAAACTACTTAACTAATCAATTACCAGAGTTAACTAGATTTAACAACAACATTCATTGAGATAAGCTCTAACTCATGAATATAATACCATGTTAAGGAGTGAACTTTAAAACATAATTCAACCTTACAAAACTGGTTTGTAAGATAAGGTTTGTATACACATATATTGTAAATTGTTTTTATCTCTAGTCGATGTGAGACTTCTAACATAACTCAACCCTACAAATCCAGTTTGTAAGACGAGGTTTCCACATACTTATATAATGTATGATGTAAGTTTGTTTTATCTTTAGTTGATGTATGATTTCTTGATATAGGATTTTTAACAATTAATGATAAAGGATACCAGAATTTCTAAATTTACTATTATGGTTGGGAAGATTTAAGTAATTTTGTTACAACTTAAGGTTAACATTTAAAATTAATTAAGCTAACATAGTTAGTTATTTCTATTAATAGTTTTATGTAGAAATGAACAACAATTGACGTAATTTTGGAAAACAAATTAAACTAACTTTTGAAGACAAATTTTTTCTATATAATAACTTTTCATATTACATTTTTTTTCAAATTATACTATCAAACATTCTCTCTTTTTTTTTCTATACTTTTGTTATAATTCACATCTATTAAGAATAAGTATCTTTTACAATGATATCTTACAATATCAATTTTAATTATTGTTATTTTGCTTTAGTTGTTCTTGTTGTTTTCATTCCAAACTTTGGTGTTGCAAAACAATCTAAAATAGATGGAATGACAATGAATGTGATTGATCGATGTTGGAGATTGAATCCTGAATGGAGGATAAATCGACCTCAACTAGCAACATGTTCTATTGGCTACACTGGTAAGATGACAAACAACACTGGTAAAGACCTCGTTCATTATAAAGTTATTGACCCTAATGATGATCCTGTTAGCCCTAAACCTGGTACCCTGAGGTATGGAGCCTCTGTAATTCAACGTAAAGTGTGGATCACATTCGAAAAAGACATGCATATTAAACTTGAAAGACCCCTTCTTATTAGTAGTTTTACAACCATTGACGGTCGAGGCGTTAATGTTGACATTGCTGAAAATGCATGTTTAATGATCTTTAAGGTAATTATTTACTGTGATAGAATTTATATGCACTCACATAATTTAAAGTTTTATTTTTATACAAATTAACACTTTTTGAACAACTACATTTATTTATTTTAATTTTAGGCCACAAATGTAATCATCCATAACATTCGACTTCATCATTGCAAACCTCAAGCTCCAGGGATTGTGATGGGACCAGAAGGAAAGGTGATTCCTTTGGGCCATGTAGATGGAGATGCAATAAGATTGATCACTGCTTCAAAGATTTGGATTGATCATAATACACTTTATAATTGCCAAGATGGCTTACTTGATGTAACACGGGGTTCAACTGATGTGACTATATCTAATAATTGGTTTAGAAATCAAGACAAAGTAATGCTTCTTGGACATGATGATGGTTATATAAGAGACCAAAACATGAAGGTTACTGTTATATACAACCACTTTGGACCTAATTGTAATCAACGCATGCCCAGGTAATTAATTGTTCATTTAATACATAATATAAACAAATTTAAATAAATTTCACAATTTTGTATTTTCTTGTAAATGAAAAAATGTTAGGATTCGTCATGGGTATGCACATGTTGTCAACAATCTTTACCTAGGATGGGTGCAATATGCCATCGGGGGAAGTATGAGACCTAGTCTCAAAAGTGAAGCTAATCTCTTTATAGCACCAACAAAAGGGAGTAAGGAGGTAAACAATTTTAGCTTTTACATTTCAACTACTTGATATTCAATTAATAACATATCACAAAAGTTATATATGTATGAAGAAGTCACTTTAGTAATATTTTTTTATTGATTTAATGTGCAAAGGTGACATGGAGAAAAAATAATCACGCAAATGAAGATGCATGGGAGTTTTATTCCGTGAAAGATGCATTTGAAAATGGAGCTTCTTTCACAATGACAAGAGGAGGAGAAGTACCAAAACCAAAATATAGTGAAGAACAATGTTTTAATGTTGTTAATGTTAAGTATGTGAGATTACTAACTCGTTCATCGGGTGTATTACAATGTACTAAAACATTTCTATGTTAATAAGTAAAATAATTTAACATTAAATAAAATTTTAGTACATTACAGAAATTAATTTCTCCCAAATGTATTAAAATCTATTATATTATTAATTTAATTTTTCATCTATGAATATATGACATATTTTTTTCTTATCTATTTTAATATAGTAAATAATTTTAGGAAGAGACATAATAGTTATAATAATACAAGAAAGAAAGCTTATACATATATAAATAAATTGTTTGTATTTTATCTTTAAAAATTTGAACAAAATGTGAATATTCAAATATGTAAGACGTGTAAATACCCTTTTTATTGCAAGAAATCCATTATTATGCTTAAATTTCCTTAAGAAACACTTTTTAAAAGTTATTTGACCAGATTTCACTAATAACACTATAAATATTTTCTTATAGAATAAATTTTTTGATTAAATAAAAGTTTGTTTTTATATACAAATAATAATTAACGGTTGATAAATGTATTTAAATGACTCGTTATTTATTAATTATATAAGTTTTTGTTCATCTTTATTTGTAACACGAATCATACAACTAAAACTTTAATAGATACAATTCATGATTTGTATTCGATCTAAAACAATGAAGTGATAGAAACAAAAATGTAACCAACCAAATGTATTTGGCTCTTTGTGCAATTCATACGGGGAGTCTAACATTTTTCTTTTCTTAATAAATACTACATATATTAATTAATTATTATACTTACGATTTATTATTCACACAATGAAGTTTAAACGCCCTCGTAGAATTTATTGTATAAGCGAAAAAATATTTAAACTTTTCATATGAAAAAATAATCTATCTTGTCCAATTTGGACTAGTTTGATTTGGGCTTTCAAATTTGGAGATGTAATTAAACTTTAGTAATTTCTTTCTGTACCCCCAAAGTTTTCATGTACATCCCATAACGAGAGTGGTGGAAAGACCAAATTGATTCCCTTGCCTCTGCCACCTCCTTTTTATCTTTGTTTCCTTGCTTTTGGATTATGTAATCTAAAAGTAACTTTACATCATACACAATTCGGAATATTTTTATTTTTTTTTATGAACAAGATGACTTTCAAATTGTATACACCGAAAATAAAAAGAAATATTGAAATTACACAATTTAGAAGTCATATAATTTAAAAGTTTATTCTATAAAAAATAACTTCCAAATTATAAATTTTAGAAATAAGAAAAATTAAATTACATATTTTGAAAGTAAAAAAAAAAATTAGACATTGTACACTTTAGAAATCAAAATAACTTTCATGTATATTATGAAATCCTAAAGTAAAAAAAAAATGACTTGCAATTTTAAAACTATTTTTTAAGGACAAAGTGAAAAATGTTCATATTTATGGAGATACATAAAAAATATGAGGATGGGAAGGTAAATCTCCTTAAGCTTCAATGAGGTGTTAGAGCCAATTATTATCCCTCCTTTTCTTCTTATATAATAAAATTAAAATGTAAACTGTACTAAAATTTTGACATATGATTAGTGGTCATTTTCGAAGAAATATTTTGAAAGTGTCAAAATAATGTGTATATAAAAAATTGAGAATGTTAAATATATAAAATACATTAAAATTAACAAATGTTTTTATTTATATATGAAATATTTTTGAAAGCCACACACAGAAATTCCATCACAAAATAAAAAAAATGGTGTTTTAACCAAATTAGTGTACCTTTCTATATTCTAAAACGAGTAAAAGTTAAGAAACTTATGGAATAAAATAAATTATCCTTGAAAAACGACTTAGATCATTTTTGAAAACATAATTTCTATTTAAGAAAAAAAAATTATTGAAGAAATACTACCTCAACTCGTTCTTCTTCAAAATATTTTAGTTTTATTATGATAACTAAAATAATTATAATTATAATAATAATAACAAATAGTTGATGATTTTATTATTTTATGGTAATTATAATAAATGTGTGAACCAATTTTTTACATACCCATAATATTATATCAGGAGGTAATAATGATATTATAATATTATTAAATTAATATGTAAAATAAATTTATATTTATTAAAAAATATTAATTTTTCATATGATTTGGTTTTATTATAATGATGATAGTAAATTAAAACTGTTTTTATTGAAAGCTTTAATTTATTATTGTTTTGAAAAAATATAACGGCCTTTATAGAACTGAAAATGAAATCGCTTTTTATGCACAATTAATTATTTTTTTATAATTTTATAAACTTTATTCATTTTAGTAATTTGAAAAAAACATATTCGGTAAAAATACTACAAAAAGAAGCTCTTAACACAATGCTCTACGAACACGATGAATTACGGTTGCGACTAAAACTGAGAAAACGCGGAAACAACTTTCTAATTTCTTGAGGATATTGATTGTAGTCAAATATTGCTGCTGTGTCTATTCTCAGCTTTTTTATGTTCATTTGTCTGTATAGTCAACCACTGGATTGGTTGATTTTGAATATCTCCTTAAGTTGTGCAATTCCTGCACTCATTTTCTGTGTTTGAATAAAACCATAATAATTACTTTCTCATTTAGTTCACCATTATAATATTGCTATTAAGTTGACCATGAACATCCACAAATAATGTCTCCAATTCTAAAGATATTTCGTGAGGAGCACGAACATCCTACGGAAGAAATTTAGAATAATGTCTTATTGAAGAGTACTAAAATAAGGCTTTAATTTTTATTTTACTAACTATTCAAAAGTCAGAAATCAGACCCAAAATGAAGTTTCTGATTAACGAGATTCTTTTAAGTAGGAGACTAATGCAAATACTTTTATATCATAATAATAAAAAATAAATTTAAGTTGAAAGCAAAAAAATTTATTATAAAGTTCATGCCAAACAATAATTAAATTTATTATATATATATATATATATATATATAAAATATATTAATAATTATCGTCATTAGAACTAAATTATTTAATAAAATTGAGTTTATTAAGTGAACATATATAAAATAGAGATGACAAAATAGGTCGATCTGTTTATGGTACGTCAAAAACGGGTCGGATCAAGTTGACCTGTCAAACAAAAACGGGTCAATAATCACAACCTGTTCCGTATAAGACGGGATAACAGGTCGGGTCGGGTTGGTCGGTTCACCTATTTTCTTTTACTTTTTTAATTTCTTTTTAAATTTTTAAAGTTTTTTATTTTTAAAATTTGTTTATATATACATATAAATTTGTTTAATCAAATAAAATATTTTTTAAACTTTTAATTGATTAGTTAATGTTTTTAATTAGATAAATTAAAATAATTATTAAATTTATATATTAAATTATTCAATTATAATTAATAATTAAAACTTAAATTTTATGTGTTAATGATTTAAATTACAATACTATTATATATTTACATATTTAAAAATATAATATAAAAATAATAATATTTTTTAATTATTTTTATTTTATTTTATTTTTTTAAAACGGGTCAACGGGTCATAACCGGCTGGCCTGTACTTTGGCCCATCAAGTTGACGGACTGAATGAAATAGATCAGAACGGATTGACAAATTAAAATTTTTAACCTAATACGTCCCTTTTACATAATGCCTTTATATATATATATATATATATATATATATATATATATATATATATATATATATAATAACTATTGATTTAAACCAAACTCTAATAACATTGATTTACAATTTGCTAAACTTTTAATATACGCTGTTTGTTTAGATTGGTGCAAGCCAATACCTACAGTGATAGCAATTTTTAATAGAAAATTATGACTACAAGTACTGACTTAATCTGCTAACTTTTCAACATACTTTTCATCGTTAATTTCTGAAGGAAACAATTCCTTCAACTCATCAAATATACGTGCATGAGCTTTTTACTTAAGTCTTTCTACACGTAAATAGGAGGTCAATTTTGTAATGCATTCTCATAAATTTAAAGGGACAGGTAACAAACTTTCGAATTAAGTAAAATCAATAAATAAAATTTGTTTATATGAATGAATTCCTTATATTTTGAGCTTTGATAAATTAATGTAATACTGGAACTATAGTAATCAAAATTAGTAGTGCCACCACTCTAATTAAAATTAATAGACTGAAAATGATGTTATAATCTACTCAATTATTTAATTCAGTTCAGTCATAGTTTTCGTTACGAGGAAGTTGCAAAAGAAAAATAAACTTTTGAATTTTGAATCAGTCATTCCTCCTAACCTTAATTTTAAAATGATAAAAATATAGAAAAACTAAACTATACGATAAAAGAAGACCTGGAAGAAACCTAAAAGCTACACATGACTATAATTTCTGATCTTATGAATATATTGATATAGCTGAGAAAATAGTTCTAACGTCATAGATTGGTCTGGTAAAACGAACGAACGATATCAAAATTGAAAGAATAATTCAAATTGAAGATATATTTTTTATATTGTGGAGTATAATTTATTATACTCCAAATAAGTTTAGGTGGAGCTTCACAGAGCCATTGGCGAATTTAGGAGACAAAATAAACTTTTTAAAATATTTAATAATAATTTTAACAAATTAGGAGTGTGTTTATTTATCTTTGGATACACGTAGATCCGTAACATGATGAAACTGATAAACTTGCATTTTTTGGTTTTAATAATGATTAAAAAGTAAAAAATATATTGTTTTATTAAAATTTATATATAAAAACATTATATATTGACTTAATTTTATATCTCATTTAAGTTTAGAATTACTTTTATTATTCTTAAATTAATAAAAAGTTATCTCATTTTATCACGATAAGGTTAAGTTACGTGATATTTAATATGTTTCTGATTGATATTACTCTGAAATCTGATTTAACAAGTAAAAGAAATTAACGTTATTAAATTAAAATAATTATGTTTATTATTTTAAAATTTAAAGATCAAAATATATTAAAATGTAAAAGAATTATAAATTTGTTATGAATTAATGGTCGTCCATTGATTTATACAATTACTCATATGATTGATAATCATATTATTCATTACTCTTTATGATGTAATATTTTGTATTTACTATTTGATTTTATATCCTTTCTGGGTTACCATATTGTACCTATAAATAGGACTCGTCCTATCAGTAATTAGACACACATAAAACCAGAAGTTGCTCCCTACTCTCTCATTCTCTATTCTTCCTCTCCTTTGTCTCTCTTATTACCTTTATTTTATAACACGTTATCAGCACGAGGGTTATCCAACTGAGCGTGAAGGCATATTTTTTTTTCTCCCTAAGAACAACGCTCTA
>Ga0209589_1005885_pt1 | contig 20619 bp, 14 predicted proteins | sample CowpeawhiteBW_FD_187525 | JGI IMG/M metagenome (GOLD analysis project Ga0209589, IMG submission 187525) | Root nodule microbial communities of legume samples collected from California USA - Cow pea white BW (SPAdes) (version 2) | ecosystem: Host-associated > Plants > Roots > Nodule | place: USA... | reverse complement strand
GTCAAGCCCAATTTTATCAATTGAACTACTCATTGTTTGACTTATTATTCTAGAAAGCAAGGCCTAAACAATGGGCCAATCTTATTGTTATTCTATTGCTCTTTGATACACCTCTTCAAATCTTTATATCTTCTTTGGCCAATGTGAAGAGTGTGAGAAGCCCATGTGGGTTTGGGCCATCTAGAATGAAGCCCAATTGGATCTTTTTGAGCATGCTCCTTGTTATTGGGCCTCTTGATGGGCTTGGGCTTGAGATGCATGTGGGCCATGGATTGGGCCTTGTGCATGATTTGGGCCTAGGCGTTGCCCAAGCTATAAGCCTTGTTGGCATCACATCAAAGAACAACACCAAATAGGGATAAAATTTAAAATGCTACAAAATGGGGACGAAAACGAAAAATATTCAGTTCAAAACTCCTAAATCAATCAAAAAATCAAAACCCAACAACTTTCAGATGTGGTAAACGAAACCAACTCACATGCGGAGGACGTCCTCGTCGTCGCCGGCATGGAGGGAATAAGGGGCGAAGCAACAGTGGAAAGGTTTGTGTTTTTGCGTTGGTTTTAAAATAGAAATTGACGTCGGGGGAGAGTGGTACTGCCATTAATGGACATTGGGGGAGCGGGGCGCCGACGTGCTTTTTTGAATGACATTGGGGTGTGCTTGGACCGACGTTAAGTGATGTCGAGGATACTAAGGGTAGACATCGAAATTGTCCACTTATTTACAATAGCGCCATCGATCATTTTTTACGTTGGTTTTCTTTTGACCTGACGTTAAAGAGGTGACATTAATGGGCTTTTTGTGTTAGTGTGTAACATGTATACTTAATTTTTATACTACTCTTTATTACATTATATATTTGTGTTGATTGTTATTTAACATAGCTTACTACACCTAGGCGGCCTAACAAAAAACTACACGGTTAAACCTGCCTACATAAAGCCCCGCAAGCACGCAATCAGTTATCAAACAAATCAACGGGCAAGCGTAAGCGGCCTAGGCCGCCTACTTCAGAAGACAAAACGACTGTCGACCATTCCAAACTTAGTATTACAAGCAAGACCTCTAAGACCAACAATCATTGAACTAAGGGGCCTGGGCCAGGCCTAGGCCCACCTACGACCCAAACAATGGCCCATCACATGACAAGGCCAAACATAATTAATAAACTATAAATATGCGTGGACCCCAACAATTAAAGGTACGCATTCATTAATCCCTTAATCACGAGATTTGACTTTCTGAGAATCTTTTGGCTGACTTGATCTCGGAGTCTTCTCCGCAGGTAACCCCCCATGGGTTCAAGCCGTGATACCAGCAGATGACATACACAAGTCGAGGCAGAGCCAACTAGAGAGATTGCGGATTGAGGTAAGGTGATATTTGTGTCTGACTTCTCTTATTTATTCTTTGTAGGAACAATTTATAAGCATGTCAAAATATTGTATATAAGCAGGTAAAATTATGTACTTAAAAGTAACTATTGAAATATATAGATTTTTTTTATCACTGATTTAATCACCAAAATATATTGGTCGCTAAATGTTTTTATTTTTTGTCACCGATTTAGATACCGAAAAATATTTTAATTAAAATAAAAAAGTTATCTATTAGTGACCGAAAAATAAGTGTTTCTATATGTTTACTTTTACGACTAAATTAGCCACCAAACTGAATTAGCTATATGTTTACATGTTAGCAACCGAAAAAAGTGTCACTAAGTTTTTTCATTTTGCAACTGAATTAGCTATAAGAATTTTGGTGGCTAAATTGGTCTCCATAGTAGAAGGTAACTAATATTTCTAGCGACAAATTAGCGACTAAAATTTTGGTGGCTATTTTACTATAAACTTTCAATTTGGTTGTTATTTTAGTCACTGAATGATTTACGGCCGATTTTAAACCTTTTAGCAACCAAGATAGTGGTCGTTAAAATGATTTTTCCTAGTAGTGTTTGTTAAAATATCTAGTTATCTCAATGGTCAAGATCTCAGTTTTTGGGTAGGATGAAGACAATGTATCGGTAAGAGATACTCGGACACTAAAGTCATATGAGTAATAAATGCTCTTTTGAGTCCTCTCAAAGTTATATAATATCAACCTTAAAGTTTCAAGCAAATCTGCATTATAGTGATTTGTTCTTTCTAAAGATCAATTATCTATCGATCAGTTACGTTATCTATATAATCATGCTTAGCTCTTTAATCCTAACAATCGTCATTTTAAGTGATCAAGATGTGTTCAGGTTTGAGTACAAATTTCAAATCCAAATCGTAAATATAAATTTTCTTCGATACTAAAAATAAGTAAAAAATTTATAGAACTTAAAGACTTTAATAATGCGATTCGATCAACTTCTAAATTTTCTTCGTTTACACTATTTAGTTATTTATATAATTATTACCCACATGATAATCTTTCACAATTACAAAACTACAATATTCACAAGAAAATATATTGACAATGATGTGGTTTTCTTCAAATCTCGCGTATGATAAAGTTAGAATGGCATTACCCATGTCGAACTATTTTCTCTTTTCTTACTTACTTCAAATATTACATTATCATTCAAAACTTTGTTAATGGAAATTGAATTACATCACAAAACACCTTTCACATCGTTGGTGTTCTAATGCTACTTGGGAAATTTCATGATCATGACAACGGATACACAAGAAATATATATGCCAACGAAGTGGGAGAGGGTCCAATTCAGAAACATATACTACATAACATTTGAAGCAGAAGATATACATCAATGTTTATAATATAAATGGGTGTTGTGAAGCCATTAATTTTTATGATTGGCATGGTAGCCTAAACCGTCTCACCTTACAAATAAGTGTGCAATGTTAGAAAAAAAGAAAAAAAAAGACACGTATGCTGGAATAGATGTGGTGGCTTCTTCCTTCCACAAATCTCACCTTATCCCTCTTTTTTTTTTTTTTTTTTTTCTATAATTGTTTTCTTCCTTGTTTCCACGTTTGCCCATTGACGTCTTGAATATTCTTTGACCAGTTTCAACTTCACCACACGAAAAAGAAGCGGTGCTACTCTTTCATCAGATAGTGATGTGTGTGTTATGAATAAAGAGCCATGTCGGATTTGATGCCCACTTTTCCATTTATCCTAGTCATCCCATATTAAATTATTTATATTACATAATCATAATTTTTTAAATATACATAATATTATATTAGTAAATAATGATATTATAATGTTATTAAATTAATATATAAAATAAATTTATAATTATGAAAAATAAAATAAAATGGATGAAGAGAAAATGAGAAAATAACTTAAATAAGAAAAAGAAGAATGAGAAAAGATAGATAATTTTATAAAAGATTTATAAAATAAATATTAATTTTTAAAAATTTAACAAATAATATTATTATAAAAAATAAAATTATAATTATGAAATGTGAAAAAAAAGAATTTTCTTTATATATAGTTATATAATTATAGGTATTTTAGATTAATGCAAAATATATATTTCACCGATAATCTTAAAACCCATGGCAACTACGTACTACATACCGCGTGAAAATGATGTAATAGTGATACACTTCTATTATATCAAACAATTATTAAACCAATTATAATCAATTTGTTACGATTGAGTCAATTAACTAGAATAATTTAACTATCATCTATTACTTGATGCACCAAGAAATATAAGGCGTTGAATTTATAACTAGAATATTTGTTTGTTAATGTATATTAATATTACCATTTATAATTAATGTACCTTTTTAATTTCATTTATGAGTGAAGTAAAGAAAGAGGATAAAGCCCAAATAATGATCCCTGGCTTGAATTGAACTCTCATTTGAAGTTGTACGAAGCTTCATACGTGAAAGTGACTTTTGCTATGCTTATTTTGGATAAAATAGGCTAAAAAAGAGATAAAGAGAATGGAGATAAGATCCCGTTTGACACAACATAAGAATGAAGAGGAAATTCTTGAGGATAAAAAAAAAAATACTTTTCTCTATTTTCCTGTAGAGAATCATTTTGTTTCTTATTTTCTACTATATATTTATATCCATTCTTACACACCTTTATTTTATTTTTTAAAATTTTTGGTATGCTTTATTTCTTCTATCATCTAAACAAAACCTTTCGGATGTGGCATTGAATTTTGAAGGATGTGTAATTTATGCTTTATGCCCTTCACAATTATAATCATGATGAGATTGCTGATTTTTTTTAATATAAACTTGGGACCATATTTGTCATGCTCTATTGTATATGATATGATATCTTCAGTCGCAAGATGTGATTGATCTCGAAAACTAGTAATATCGAATAATAATAATAATAATAATAATAATAATAATAATAATAATAATAATAATAATAATAATAATAATAATAATAATAATAATAATAATAATAATAATAGCCCACTTGATTTTTTTTATTGCAAGTGATATGTGTTTATTTTAAAGTGAAAAAAATACCCTTTTATAATTATAATATAGAGACTCATTCTTCTAAAATGCACACTTATTGTTTTATATTATTAAAAATATTAAACAGCTCTCAAATAATGCTAGCATGTTGAATTGTGTGTATAAATATAAAGAAGTATTATGTTGGAAGAGTATAAAATATAGGCAACGATGCCATAAGTGCAATGATGAGTTAGTGATAAAAAAAAAAATAAGAATGATAGAATCATCATGAGTATTGCTAAAGAAAATATTGATATGAGTCGAATCATGGATGATGGAGACAATGATCAGCTAGTGGGAACACATCAAAGATCATGCACAAGCATGACATAATGATGTTACAATAATACCTTATCGGTGACAAAGCAATAATGAAATCATTGTTGTGGATTTTAATATTTAATGAAGGGAAAATGATTAATGCAAACCTCAACTGAAATAGGGGTTTAATTGAATTAATGATTTAGGGTATTATCATTAAAAAAATCAAAATTGTCTAAAAATAATTACATGCGAATTAAAATTTGTAGACAAATTAAGTATTACATACAAATCTTACATACAGAATTTTTTTTATGTAAAATTTTGTTACATACGGTACATATTTATTCTGTATGTAACAACAAACTATTTTTTTTATTCTTTCATATGTATAATTCGTATCAGTAACGTCTCATTTAATAAATAAATTTAACTAAATGAAACATTACACAATATAATATAAAGAGCAAAGTCTCAAAGTATTAACGTCACTCCTTACAAATAATCAAGGTAATAAAGTAAAGTACTAAGACACACCACGATGCCAATAAAACAGAGTAAGAAGTTTGACAGTAGCAAAGCAAGTGCCCTAAGGGCAAAGAAATACATGGGTTACAACCTTAAGTTAAATTCAAAAAAAGTGGGGTTCGGCCCAAGATGAGCTATGCAACGAAATCTCAATTATCTTGTTGACCATGAGGCGTTCTCGCATCTGCTCTCATCAATAAATTGATGATTATCGCAAAGAGACAAAGTCACACACACAGAACATACAACAAGCAAAAAGGATAAGCTAGAGTAGGGAAAACATATTATCACACGATTTCATACATTTTCATAATCAAAGATACATACTTCAACCAATCATGTGATAACTTGCAAACAATACACTAAGACTCAAGACACGACTTATCCGAATACATATAATTAGTCGGATTCACCAGATGCTTGCACTTGTGGTGGCCTCTACTGCTCTACCGAGCTAATCGTCAAAGGGTCTCATCCTACCACTCACAAGGTTAGCCTTAAAGTGTCCCAGGCCTCCTGCTACTCTCACCACTTGAGTCAGTACGCTCTACGTGAGACTAACTGACTCTTTAGAGTGTTAGGATGCAATCCTTACCTTGAATCCTTACTAAATTATATAATGAGGCACAACCACGAAACTCTCACTAACAGGGGTCATGGAATTATGTCCTGACCATGAGGCACCACCACGCAACCAACGTGAAATTACGTCCTAACCAATGAGGCACCACCATGAGATCTCACCTAGTGATTCATGGAATTACGCCCTGACCAATGAGGCATCACCACGAAACTATCGTGGAATTACGTCCTAACCACACCAACATCATGTTCCATAAATCAATATAACATTATTTCTCATACCAATTCCATGTCAACATATATAACCAACCATTCATTCATATTCCATACTAGGATCATACCAAACTCATTATTTTCCAGTCCATAACCACTCAGCTCATGCATACTTGACAAATTCATGCCTTAATAAAGAAATACAATCATACAAGCGACCACCAACCAAAAAGAGAGGGCATAATAGGCATAGAGCAAATTGCTGCACCAGTCTTGCTCAAGCCACAGACCCTCGCTAAGGCAAAAGGGGTCTTTCGCTTAAGTTACGAGCCCTCGCTTAGGCGATACTACCAAGAGAGAGCTTTGCTGATATCGCGAGTTCTCGTCTAGGCGAGCTCTCCTCGCTTGAGTGAGACCACCCATTGCCCAAAGGTGAGGTTCCTCGTCTGGGCTACGACTACAGCGACAAGCCTCAAGCTCCCAGGAGTTCTCGCTTAGGCGAGCCCCTCTCGCTTGAGCGAGATAGTACCTCACTCAAAATGAGAGCTCTCCGCTTGAGCGAGAGATCGAGTATGAACCTAGGTGTGTTTCTGTTAGTCTTGCCTAGGTGAGACAGGCTCGCTTGGGCGAAAGCATCAGATCTCGTCACTGTTCTCCCTGCAACAACCATACGTTCATACCCAAACAACAATACAAGGCATTCCATACATTAACAATAGCACACAAGCCATAAAATCTTGAAACAGTGGCAAGGCAAGCAAAAATTGAAGTAAACAAGCAAGCCCTAGCTTCCCTTACCTGGAAATATGCTAGCAAAATACTTTGACACCAAACAGCGAAGCACAACAACTCTAGGAACAGATAAAAGAGTTGGAAAAATAAGCAGAACAGATCTTAGAACGAGCTTACTACGAAACCCTAATTGGAAGTACGAAAATATGACTGGAGAGGGGAAGTATGAGCTGGAGAATACTTACATGGAGCAAGAAAATGAGACTGAGCTAACTTGACCAAGTTTGGGACCAAACCGTAGCAGAGCAACGTTGTTGTTCTAAGAGAGGAAAGAGAAGGTTTTTCTGAAAAGTGGAGAGAATGAGAGTGTTAGCTGGTTTAGGGGGCTTTGGGGCACCCTATGGGCCACCCTTAGGCCCAATAGATTGGGGCAGCCCCAAAAAAATTATGACAGAAAATAAAGTTGGTTTACAGTATGTTAATGAAGACATACCTTTTATACGAAATTTACATATAGATTTTAAATAAAAAATTATTAAAAAAATATAATTTTGAGAAGCCTTTACTGATATATTACAATATTTTTTATTTTTGGTAACATTTTCATAATAACATTTATTTAAAATGTTACGATATATAATTTTTAGTAACATTTATTAAAATGTTACAACATATAAATTTTACTTATTGTAGTAATTCTTTTATATATATATATATATATATATATGTATATATATATATATATATATATATTAAAAATATACATTTTTTATTAACAACATATTTGTAACAGTTATATTAAATTGCTAAAATATAATTTTTCTTTGTCGATAATTTTGAACGCTACATACAAATTTCATATCATTTAAACATTTTTATTTAAATTGTGTAAATGCTATGTGGTTTTTAATTTTAGATTATTTTTAAAAAATAATTCAAATCGGCTTTGATTAAGAGGAATTAGGTTAGGGTGCTGTTTTTTTATCAAAGCAATTTCAAATAGGAAAATGATTTTTTGACTATTAAATTTTGAGAACTTTCTCTTACAACCTTAAGTGACATCTTCTAAGTGGTTTCCCATTTTTTTATTTTCTCATTTTCAATATTCTAAGACCACTTAAAAAATGCATAGATATTTCAAAATTTAGTAGTCAAAATATCATATTGCATAGATATTTCATGGTTTTCGATTTTTTCATGTTTCTCTCTTTTGGAATTCTTCTTTTTCCCTGTTTTTCTAGTTTATTTCTCTTTAGTTTTAGACATGTTCTGATTTCGACCCAAGTTCGTCCGACAGCCATTGTTAGGAACAACCATCGTCATTGTTAGGATTAAGCATCGCGTTCCCGAAGTATTGTTCGCTTTGGAGTGTTTGAGCTCTGTCACAGTTTTGTCCTTAAAAGGCATCTCAAAGGGTGAAGGAAAGGAAGAGTATTTAAATTTTGCTTGATCTTGACTCCTAAGTGATGTTGGACTTATTGGATGTCTCGGAACATTTTCGATAAGAGGGCGACCTCAAGTCATTTTGCATTGTATCATGAATATGGCCTGTAAGGCCCACTAAATTCCTTTTTCCTTTTCTGAAATGAGACGTTACATTGCTAATATTCAGGGGAATTCAATGTATACATAAAGAAATTATGCATAGTATTCGAGGTTCATGTCACTGATTTCAGACTCGCGAAGTTCCTCATGACCCAGGTGTCTCTCATTCCATGTCCCCCATCGCTACTCCTAAGGCTACATTGCTCCAGGTTCCATTAATTCTCTTTTTCTCTTCATATTCATATAATGTTTTATGATTTGATAGATAAAGATCACATTAACAGTGTTTTAATGATTTATTTAAGGATAGGTGATTGATGTATATTTACATTACTTCCCTCTTGGCCCCGAGAGAAGTCGTTCGTATGCTCTCCAATCCTATTCACTCCACCACTCAAACTCACACTCATAACCTTATTAATCTCTAAACTCATAATTATGATGTTTGCTCATCCATATTCATTTCTCTTTCAGAATAAATTAACATAGAGGAATATTGTACAATAACTTCTGTTGTTTCTTGGAAGTGGAGTAGCAAATCAAATATGTAATAGTACTATATCAAATGTAAAATAGGTTTGAATTATTTTTGCATTCATGTAAATTGTCAAGTAATTGGAAGGGTTTTCATGATTTTTAGCTTAATTTATTTTGTTTCTAAGTGCAAAAGGATTGGGTGGTTATTGAAGAATATGAAAAGGTTCAAAGTAAAAAAAAGAAAAAGCAATGGAAGGTGGCAATAGTCAATAAAAATGGAAAGGGAAGGTAGTAGACATCAATACAAACATCAGGCGACTATATAAGAAGAATTTCAGAGATGATACTTATCTTTTCCTACATTTTTAATAGTGTCTCTTCTTTTAAATTATCAAGAATGAGAAATAAATAGATTAATATATAAAGAAGAATATTTTAAAAAAATGAACTATATTTTTTAAAATGGATGATAATAATGGTGAGTTTGTTCATTTATTTGGATGAATGGGAAAATTTTATTAAAAGAAGCAAAAGCTATATTGCATTATTATATCATTGTACATCTTTATCTGAGTTTCATACCAAAACAAATTGAATATTACTCTGTATTCAAATATACGTGAAATTAAATTTTGTTTACAATAATTAAGAACAATATTTAAGTTTATTTAATATTTATACAGTAAAAGATTTTTTTTTTCTAAATTATTTCTATTTATATTTATTGGAAATTATGTTTATATTTAGACATAAAGATATTTTTGAAATAGTATAAGATTGAGAGTAGTTAAAATTTATTTATATATACATTCATTAAATATGACTTTTTTTTAGTTCTAAGATTGATGAGAGAGTTGTTGTATGTAAAATTTGATTTTGTATTAGAGTTTCTCGTGTCATTTAATTAAATTAATTATTTAAATTTTAAATACTTCACCTTAATTTAATTGCTTTAAATAATTATTCACATATGATAAGTTTAGTGACTAAATTTGACGATTTTTTTAACCGGGTCTTCAAAGATTCTAGAGCTATGTCAACTTTTATGAAGAGAAGCGAAAACTAGTTTTAGTCTTTGAAACTAGTTTTAGACCAGTGCGTATGCACAGGTCGTGCGGTTATGATGATCGGTCGGATCGGATACTTTGCAATTATTAGATTCTTATATTATTAATTTTGAAATGAATTTATAATTTAGGAAAGGAATTTTGTTAAATTTTATATTAATGGGACAATTATAACGTTAGAAGAAGTTAAATTGTGTAATAATAAAATTTTTGGTGGTTAAATATTTTTCTTTTTCGTATCTATACTATTAAAAATATTGATCTCTATATGTATTTTGACATGTTAAAATAATTTTATTTTTTTTTCAACTTTTTTTTTTAAATTATCGTATAATTTGTTATAGTAATATTACTAGTTTTTCATTAATATATGTGTAAAATATTATGATTTGAATTAGTTATTTTATAAAAGCTATACTAATATTTAATAAAAATATTTGGACTAACAATGGACCGTTGTGTAATGAAATAACTCTTATTATTTTAAATAGATTTTCGTTTGATTGCCATTTTGTTGTAGTTTATAAAGGTAATAGGGTTTGCTATTTATCTGTCTTAGTACTAAACATTTACCCTAGGTGAAAAGGGGAATTACGGTTAAAGTAATGGTTGATGGTGATGCAATGTTAAGCAAACCTTTTCAGACCTCTTTAGGGTGCTTTCATCCGGGCAAGGTTTGTTGTTTTTCATTTTTGTTTCTGAGAACTAATCAGAAAGTTGGAATGAATTTGATGTAATGGATGATTTTTATGTGTTCTTTGAGAATGTTGTTCATAATACTTAATCTGATTCTGTACAGGAATATATTGAGTTTCAAGAACTTTTTATGTTGTATTAGGGAAATGAGCTGAGTGTGGGAGTGAACTATTTCATGGATCCTGTTGGAAATGTTTTGAAAATTTCATTTGAAAAAGGTTTGATTGATAAAGGGCTATTTTTGTGGTGTGGATCAACTTCTAGATTTTTATAAGTTGGACAATATACACTATATTGGCATAATGTTCTTGGGTTCTGTGTTTTTCCAGTTTAGGATAATGAGTATGTCATATGATGAAATCAAATATCATGTTTTTGTTCAAATACGTCCTACTGTGGATCATTTTTCCTGGAAACACTTTTTCAGTTGGTTTACAATACATCTGAATCATATGAAGGTTAGTTTGGACTCAATTTTTCCAATTTTACAAACTGAACTTGTTATATAGGCATTGCTCTAATTATCTATATGTCAATCAGAATTATACGTCATTGGATGATTTGTTTGCTAAGTATTGCAACACATAGTTTCCAGACAACATGATTAAGGTGATGGATCCAGAGGGCAGGATTCACATGCTTCCAATTGAAAGAATTGAGAAAGATGTTTTCATAAAATCTGGCATTGGACATGTGATGGATTTTTATGAATTGGAAACAAATCACATCCTGCATGTTCACTATCTCAATAGGAACAAATTTGAGTTCAAAGCATTCAATTTGTCTGGTGAAAAGATCGACTATATTAAAGGTATGAACAATAGTACTTGGGAAGGTAGTTCACAATTTAGTGAGTCTGATGATGATGAGGCACATGATGAAGATGACTATCACTTTTAAATAGTCAAGACTTTGACTAAGAATGATATCAGTAGCTCAAAGCTTGTAAGTAGCGATGACCATCTAAGTGTACTTTATTATTTATATGTGTTGTTTATTCGACCTTGGCTATTGACTCTTGTAACTTTATATATGTTGTCCATTGAATTAGTATTTGGAAACTTCTTTTGTTGTTGGTGGATTGGATCGTAATACAAAATCGATATATCTGGTAAACAGTTATGGAATTTGTTCATTATGTGATATCAAATGGGCGCGCAGAAACAGGAACGAATGCTATTTGACAAGTGGATGGAAGAAATTTTGTTCTGACAATGACGATCAAGTTGGAGATGTTCTAAGATTTGGTATTTGTAGAGAGAAGACTAAGTATATCAATGTAATTCGTATTTGAAGATGCATTTACTATTTGCACCTTTAACTTTTGCAAAACATTAATATTTCTATTTCTGCTAATCCATTAGTGATATGGAACATATGTTTTGTAACCGAATGATGTAGTGTTGGTTTGATAAATTATGGGATATTTTGTACATTTTTTTAAATATTCTGACATGGTTGTCATGCTTAACATCTAATACTAGTTAATCATTAGAGTCTTTATCTTCAATTAAAGATTTGTTATCCATGTTATATAAATAATATTTTTAATAAAAAAATTGTATCACAATACATCTAAATCTCAACGTTGAATACATATATACATTATGCTCATCTTTATTTTTGATGCAAAATTGCGTATTTGATATGTCAGTATAACAATGAAGTTGTTTTAAAATATATATAATAAGATAGTTACGGAGTTAGTTTTGTGTTATTATACAAAATTATAAAGGTTTATTTTAAGCAAGTACTATTATTTGTGATAGTTATTTTTAAATTTTAATTATCTGACAATCTTTTTTAAATCAATTTGTAGGTAAAATAGAAAAAGATTTATATTGATTCAGGCTATATTATGAAAGTAAAGTTGTATATAAATTTGTCAGTTTTATTAAGTAAATAACTGACACTGTAATATTTTTTTATAAGAACTACTTTTGAAATAAATGAAATAGTAGAAGAATTTAGAAAGTCAAAATTCCAAAAACAGAGTAAAACTTTTTAAAACGTGGAAAGGAATGGCAACTGACTTTTTGTCTTCATCGTCAAACATAATTGGAGAAGCCATTTGATATTCAGATAACCTGTCGAACTATGGTGTCTAATAATCCTCATTACTTCAAGGACTGGTTCCAGACCTCTGTTGGAGTTCTTGGTGTTGATGATGTAAGTTTATTTTGTTGTTTTAAAAGTGTTCTGTCGTGATGATGTCTCCTTTTCTACTATATCTATTTTAATCAGTCGTATGTGTTCATATAAAGACCTTTGTATACAATTTAGTAATATATGTTAATCTTTTAGGGTTTGTTTGGAAACAGACTAGTACGATGGTGTGGTTTTAGTTTTTTTTTTTATTTTTGTTCTGTTATTTTTGAAATTGTAATTTAAGCCAAGAAGGGGGTGAATTGGCTTTATAAAACCTTTTTGAAAGCTTAAACCTCTTTTCAATTGAATCAAATAGACTAGAAGGTTATGATGTAAAAGCAGCACAGCAGTACATTTTTAATCGATTAAAAAATAGAACAGCAGACTAATTTGTTCTTGAGCTATGAAATAGTCGATTAAAAAGACAAATTAGTTGGCTAAAATACTGAAGATTTATGCAGAATGCAGAATCCGCAAATTCAACTCAAACAACAATCTTTTACATACAAGACTTATTCCAATCAATATTTTTAACAAGTATACAACCTTAGAATACACAAGAACGCATTAAACCACAACAAAGATTGAATTGCTTGGTTTTCTTGAGTTTTTAAAGAGATTCAAAGTGAGTGAGATGAAGGAGAGAGAATTGCACAATTGTTTTTATACTGGTTACTCAATAATAGAAGTACATCCAGTTTACCAGGACAACCTGAGCCTGGTTTCCACTATATTCAAAAGTTTTACAAATCACACACCAAGATTACACTTTTAAACAAAGAAACACACAAGATTTTTGACTCACAAAAATCTAGACACACACCCTACAAGAATCACACTTAAAGACCTGAAATCACATCAGGCAAACCAACCAGAGGCACAAGAACATCCAAACCTGATGGTGGTTGTCTTAGCCAACTATACATGTGTTCTTCAAGCTACTCTCAAGCCAAAATGCCTCCAAGATCAACCAAGATCTTCAAACCACAAGTTGCAGTCGTATATTGCAGAGAGAGAGAGTTTTCCAGAGAAGAATGACAAAGTTTCGTGCTCAAAATCTCATATTTATGCCTCTGCTTTCGAAAACACAACTTATATAGTTTAGTTTAAGAGAAAACAGTCAATTACATTTTTCGTACAGTCAGCTGATTTCACTTGACTTAAGTGAAATCAATCGATTGAAAAATAATTCAACTGACTGAATGCATTCATACTAGAAACTATATACAACAAGCCTTTTAACCTGTTAAAACTCATTTTAACATATTGAACGAGACACACCAAGGCACACAAGACATCTAACCTATGTCATGTAGCCTACCAACATGATATAACACTAAAACATTACATTTAACATGTTATTTTCATATTTAATACACTAAAACTTAATCTTCAAGTGGATCTTCATCAAGCTTCATCAAACACCTATGATCTTCATGCATGTAGCTTTATTAACTCTTTGCTTTAAGCTTGCTTGTGCCAACAATCTCCCCCTAAATTGATGAAACCAACATCCTTAAGTTGAATTGATGAGCTAAGATCCATAGAGAAACCTGAAAAAGCTTTTGCATACAAGATACCAATATTCCAAACATACAACCAAGCAAAAGCACACAAACATACATACATATCACATATGCATATGCTCTCCCTATCACTAAAAATGTGATTTAACTTCAGATTTTAGATTAAGTTTGCATGTCCAATAGATTTAGTTCAGGTTTTCCAAATTTAACACAATTTTACTCATTTTTCTGCCCCTTTGGATTCATCAAATGAAAGTAAATGCATAGATCATTTTGGAAAGATGAAATTTTCATTAAAAACAGTAACATAGGATGGTATCAGGGCAACTGATACACAATATAAAAAGAGCAGAATAAAAATAGAAATGAAAACTACATCATGAAGCTGAGACTGATATAATCAGTCGATTGAAATTGGAAATTAGCCGATTAAAAAACTAGAACAGACAAACAGACACACAAAATGCAACACGAAAATGCAATGCATGACCTATGAGCCATCCCCTTCACTCATTCCTAGGGTTGTCTCTGTTGTAGACATTGAAAAAGAGGTCATGAACATTATGCAGTTGGTCCAGTATTCTCCGGAGGGTTATAAAGCTCAATTGCCATGGGCTGTGGTTCATCTTCCCCTGGGTTTCCTCCACTAGTTCCCGCTTCATGATCATTTGCTCCAATTTCAATATTTGCACCATGATCTCTTTCAACCAGCCAAGTGTTGCCTATCTTGGTGAATCCCATCTTGTGGATATTCAGTGTTGAAAAATGATTTAGAAGACCAGTAGATTCCTCAAGCTTTCCATCCACATCCACACCAAAATGCTCAATGAACTTGGAAATGAGCACCACATATGGAAGCTTGAAATTTGTGAGCCTCTTTGCCTTCATCATGTGGTCACGTATGGTGTATGTCTAGTCCTCCATTACACCATTTTGAATGCAGTACATCACCACAAGATCACCTTCATTTAAGGTTGCATGATTGCTCCCCCTAGGCATGATGATCTTGGTCACCACCACAACTAGCAACATTTCCTCCACACAAAGTTTTCCTACATGGAAATTTCTAGTTTCCTCACCTTGATTACGCACACATTGGTTGAAGTATTGCACTTTGTTGAATTCATCCACTACATTAGTTTCACCCTTGCGAACTTGCACACCTCTTTGCCTTAGGCCAGCCACATCCTTCCATGTTTGCCTAGTGATTTCCATCTCCATGCCTTTGACACTTCTTTTGAGAATGCCATTGCTGAACTTGAGGTTGGCATAAAACACCTTCACCAAATCCGGATACACCTTGCCCGAAAGTTCAAGGAATGTCTTCAATTTTTGAGCTTTGAGATGTTGCTCAAGGTTTCTAAAGTTTTTTGCTTTAGCCATGACATGTAAATCACCTTAGGAAGGATGACTTGCTTGCTATTGATCTCAATCAAGAAGGTCTGAATTCTGTCTTCATAGCCTTCAAACCATACTTCAAGCCTTCCTTGATTCATGGCATTGGGAGACGATGAAGTAGGTAGGGTGGAACTTTCATCATCTGAGGTGGTTGTTCGTTGTCTTCTAGGCATGGTGAAATGTAGGTTTAGCTCTTACTAGCAAATGAGAATGCCAATGCATGATGCTTATGCATGTATTTATAGAATCATCATGTTGATTTTCAAAATCAGTCAATTAAATTGTACAAATTTTAGCTGATGTAATAGTTGTTACATGCTGCTACAACACTCCAAAAACAGTCATGTGATGGATTCTTTGACTGGGTCAATCAATTAAAATCAATTCAAGCAATTCCATATCAGCATAAGTGATTTTAACACATAAAAATACAGAGTTAGTCTACTAAAACTGTACCAGAAAACTAATTTTTGGTGTAGTGGCTATTTTAAGGGAAATCTATGTGTTGATTTTGCAGTTTTAGCTAACTAAAAATTTCAGATCACAAAAAATTCACACCAGACCAATTTAAATCAAATATATACTATTTTGTGAGATTTAACATATTAAAATAGTTCCAAAACACAAATTATGCAAATTTTGACAGTTTAAGTGAAATCTATGTGTTGAATTTGCAAATTTAGTTGACTGAAATTTTGGCAGTTTTCAAATTATGCAGATTTTACCACTTTAAATGCAACACACACATGATCTAATAAGATTCACAAGCCAAATAGATATCAACATACATTCTTCATGTCAAGAATACCTAATTTAGTTCTAAGCTTATTAAATCTATCACGTGCAAGTGGTTTAGTGAATGAATTCGTCAATTGATTTCAATTTTCACAAACATGATTTCAATATCACCTTTTTGAATATGATCTCTTATGAAATGATGTCTGATTTCAATGTGTTTAGTTTTAGAATGCTGAATTGGATTCTTAGTTAGGTTGATTGTACTTGTATTATCACAATAAAGAGGTACCTTTTCTAGCTTTACACCATAATCCATAAGTTGATGCTTCAACCATATGCTTTGAGCACATGCATGTCCAGCTGCTATGTACTCAGCCTCAGCTGTAGATAGTGTTGCACATGCTTGCTTCTTGTTATTCCATGAGATTAGGCTTGATCCAAGTAGATGGCATGTACCACATGTGCTTTTCCTATCCAATTTGCACCCTGCATAGTCAGAATTTGAAAAACCACTAAGAGCAATGTTAGATTCATTAGGATACCGTAATCCAACATTAGTTGTCCCTTTCAGATACTTGAGAAACCTTTTTTAGGCTTTGAAGTGCGATTCCTTTGGATTAGATTGAAATCTTGCACACAAGCAAACAACAAATTGTATATGCGGCCTATTAGCGGTTAGATAAAGCAAGGAACCAATTAACCCTCTATATTTGGTTGAATCAACTTGTTGTCCAGCTTCATCTGATTCCATAAGGCAGTTTGTAGCAATTGGAGTGGCAGCCTCTTTGTAATCTTCCACTTTGAAATTTTTTAGTAGGTCAAAATAGTATTTTGACTGGCTTAAAAATGTCACATGCTTGAGTTTCTTAACCTCTCATACCACTATCGTGGTGCTTGTTTCAAACCATATAAAGCCTTTTTCAACTTGAAAACATGATTAAGGTAGAGGTGATCTTCAAAGCCAGGGGGTTGAGATACATACACTTCTTCATTCAAGAAACCATTCAAGAATGCACTTTTCACATCCATTTGAGAAAGTTTGAAATTACACATACAAGCATATGCTAACAATAACCTCACAGCTTCTAGCCTAGCTATAGATGCATATGTTTCATCAAAATCAATGCCTTCCTCTTGATTATAACCTTTAGCAACTAGCCTAGCCTTATTCCTAACAATGTTACCATTTTCATCCATTTTATTCCTGTACACATATTTTGTACCAATCACATTCATTGCATCATTCTTAGGAACAAGAGACCACACATCATTCCTAGTGAATTGATTAAGTTCATCTTGCATACAAACAATCCAATTACTATCACATAATGCATCATTCACATTCTTAGGTTCAATTTGAGAAATAAATGCAACATGTTGAAAGAATGCAAGCTTGCGTCTAGTGGATACTCCCTGTTCTATGTCACCAATTATATTGTCCTTTGATAGTCCCCTGGGTTCAATCCACTCCTTGGGTAAGTTATTGTCTGCAGCTATTTCAGCCAACTGAATTTCCTTTTCAGCTGGTTGATTTCCTATAGTAGATTCCAATTCTACAGTAGTTTGTTTTTCCTACAATATATCTTCCTCATCTACAATCTTAGGCTCTTGATCTTGCCGCACAAGGTTAGTTTCATCAAATACAATATACACTAACTCTTCAACAATCATTAGCCTCTTGTTGTAAACTCTAAGTGATAAGTCCTTCATCCTTTAACTCCAACTTTGCAATCTTGAACGAGTCATTTGTCACATGCCTCAAGCAACCACTATCTAGGTAGCATAGGCCTTTCTTTTCATGTTTTATGACCTGCAAAACAAATTAATATTGCATGGTACCCTTTACTAGGTTGGGTCCAACATGGTTATGCCTTTCTAGATCCTTTTGGGCTCCATTTCATAAATCCCTTAGGTACATCATATTTTCTAGCATAGCAATTCTTGACAACATGACCTTTCTTCATACAATAGTTGCAAGAAGTGAATGGCATAACATTTGGATCACTCTTGGAAAAGAAACTATAGAACTTCTTACCTTTCTTTTCATGGATAGGTGTATAACCAAGTTCAACCTTCCCAAAAACACAATTTTTTAGAGCCAAGAACAACTTCCAAGTTTGCTTTTCCTCTTGTGAACTTTGCACAAGTTTTCCAAAGATATTTCACTTGATTTTTCAAAGTAGTGCAATTTTCACAAGGTTTTATACCTAGCTGTTTTTTTAGAACAATCGATTGAATTATTATAAATCACTTCCAAATGTTCGAAATCAGTTTTTAAGATGACTGTTTCTGGTTCTAGTTGGCTAACTCTATTTTCTAGCCAACTATTTAATCCTTTTAGCCGATTATTCATGACAGCAAATTTGTTTGCCTCACTATGCAACTCTTCAAAGTCATGCAACAATTGGTAATAGTCATTTTTATCTTTAGATGACAAGGAACTTACTTGGCTTGATGAGGATGATTCATATCCAGCCATGAGGCATAGATTTGCTTCCACACTTCCTTCTTGAGATGAAGTGCTTGTTGAATCATCATTGTCCTCCTAAGCTATGTAGGCACATTTTTCCTTGGTCTTTTTCTCCTTTTTCCTGTCACCAACCTTCTCATTCTCTTTGTTAACATTAGGACATTCAATCTTGATATGTACTTGCTTTCCACAATTATAACATGAGAATTTAGAAGTATTACTTGAATCATTTTGTTTAGAAACGTACCTCCTTTGATTACTTTTGTTGCCTTTCCTTTTGAGATACTTTCCAAACCTCTTGACTAGTAGATTCAAGTTCTCATTATCACTTGATTCAGCAGCCTCTTCCTCAGTTTCATTACCCTTCTTGGAGCTAGCCTTTAAGGCTATGGTTTTTACCTTTTTCTTACTTGATTCAAGCTCACTTAGCCTTTGCATTTCAATCTCATGCTCTCTTAGTTTGCTAAACAATGCAGCTATGGTGATGATGGATAAATCCTTGGATTCAGATATGGTAGTCACCTTTGGTTGCCAATTTCTATCAAGACGCTTAAGCACTTTGATGTTTAGCTCCTCTTTGTCAAATTCTTTGCCTAGACCCATAAGATGGTTGACTATGTGAGTGAACTTCTTTTGAACTTGAGCTACGGACTCTCCTTTTTGCATCTTGAAAAGCTCATATTTTTGAATCAAGGCATGCTTCCTTGCTCTCTTCACTTCATTCGTCCCCTCATGTGTACTAGGACATCCCACATTTCCTTTGCACTCTTACATTAGGAGACCCTAAAAAATTCATCCATAATCAAAGATGAAGTGATGATGTTCTCGGCATTGCAATCATATTGAGCTCTTCTCCTTTCTCCATCAATCCATTCAATCCATGGCTTGTCCACCTGCTTATTTTCAACAAGACATTTAGGAGTATATGGTCCAATCACTATTCCATCCCAAATTCCTTTTTCTATAGATTCAATGAAAATTTGCATCCTTATTTTCCAAAACTGATAGTTTAGGCCACAAAACATAGGTGGTCTATGAATAAAGGCACCTTCAGCAAAAGGGAGTTTACTTTTAGCCATTTCAAAATATTTTTGATCAAACTTGAATACCTTTCATTAACCTTGCTCTAATACCAATTGTTAGTTTTGAAATGGTGATTTAAGCCAAGAAAGGGGGGGTTGGACTGCCTTTATAAAACTTTTCTGAAAGCTTAAACCTCTTTTCAGTTGAATCAAATAGACTAGAAGGTTATGATGTAAAAGCAACAAATCAGTACACTATCAATCGATTAAAAAATAAAATAGCAGAATAATTTGTTCTTAAGGTATGAAATACTCGATTAAAAGACAAATCAATTGGTTAAAATATTGGAGATTTATGCAGAATGTAGAATTCGCAAATTCAACTCAAACAACAATCTTTTACATACAAGACTTATTCCAATCAATATTTTTAACAAGTATACAACCTCATATTACACAAGAACACATTAAATCACAACAAAGATCGAATTGCTTGGTTTTCTTGAGTTTTTAAAGAGATTCAAAGTGAGTGAGATAAGGGAGAGAGAATTTCATAGTTGTTTTTATATTGGTTCACTCAATCACAGAGCTTGATGAAGGCATGACCACCTCCTTAGAAGCTCCATCAAGAAGGATCACTAGAAGCATGTCTAGAGGGGAGTCTTCTATTCCATCACCTTTATCTTTGTTTTGCATTACTTTAGTTTGAATTCCCTAAGTTGGTTTCTAGTTGATTTATTTTGGTTGACTTG
>Ga0209589_1005882_pt1 | contig 20631 bp, 17 predicted proteins | sample CowpeawhiteBW_FD_187525 | JGI IMG/M metagenome (GOLD analysis project Ga0209589, IMG submission 187525) | Root nodule microbial communities of legume samples collected from California USA - Cow pea white BW (SPAdes) (version 2) | ecosystem: Host-associated > Plants > Roots > Nodule | place: USA... | reverse complement strand
TAATTTTTATATTAAAATTCACATTTTTTATTAAATATTTTTATATAATATATTAAAATTCACATCATTATAACTTTGATATAAAAATTAAATTTGGTCACATCTTCGATAAGGACCAAATTGGTTATTGTTAACAAAAATTGGGACTAATATGAACAAAAATAACAAATATAGGGACCAAATTGAATATAGAACATTGACTTTGGCATGTGACACGCGACTGGGTTGACACGTGGACATTTAAAAAAAATTAAAAAAAATTAAAAAAAATAAAACAAATTCAAAAAAACCACGAAGTGACACGTGGCACACTACTGTGTTGACATGTGTACATTTAAAAAAATTCAAAAAAATTAAAAAAAAATTAAAATAAAAAGAAGTTAAAAAAAAAACCACGAAGTGACACGTGGCAGTCACTGTTCATGACCGTTAATGATTTAAACGGTGTTAACAAAAAATGACCAAATTGAACAAAATTGACGAAAATTGGAACCTATTTGAACACAAAACCAAAATTATGACTTATTTGAAAAATTTAACGAAAATTGGGAAAAAAATTATTTTAACCTAAAAAAAAAGTTAGAAATGATGACGTTGCTTATACCTGTGTGTTTCGTAATCTACTACTACGGCAAACAAAATAGTCCTTTGAAGCCACAGTAGTTAAATCAATTATTAACATTAGTTCCACTATGCTTGATTTTAGGACAGAACAAAGAACGAAGCATTTGAATATATTATATATTGATTCAAAATGGGTTCTTGAAAGTTAGTAGTAGTATCATTGGAATTGTATATGATCCATAGCACAAAATAAAGAAATAAAAATATAGGAATATGGTAGAAAAATGATTTTGAAGTATATATGGTGGGTCCCACAATACGTGTGAGTGTGTATGTGGTGTGGTAACATAAGAAAGAAACGCGTTGGAATTGAAATGATCGTGATTAGTGGGTAAGTAAATGATGGGCACAAGAGGGTTTGTTTAGTGGAAAGATAAATACCGTTAGTATTATTTGTTTTATTCTCTTGTCAAAGTACAGTGTGATGTGTGTGTGATTGATTCTTCTTCTTTCTCTTCTCTTTCGGGGCAGTTGGGAGAGTGGGGAATAGGGGACCATTACCAACCAAACAACGTAGATGGATTAATTATGTATGCACACAGGTTGTACTGCTGCAATTTGTTTGCCTAAGACAAGTGCTCGTGGGCTTTCGTAGAATGGGACATCATACAAGCATGTTGGTCTTCAATGACTTCATTCCAAAGTGAATCAAAATTAGAGTTTGACACCTTTACTCGGATTCAAATTTTCTCAATTATATATCCGTGGGTTAAGTAGGTTTTTAATATCTAAACTTTCACGCAAAATTAAATTCGTCATTTTCTAAAATTTTGATATATTTTAATTCTTAAATTTTACAAATGAATTAATATAATATTTTTAATTTAATTATGTCAAATTCTTTTATCGTATCAAACATATTTTTTAGTGGATATTAAAGTGAGAACATGTCAAACGTTATAAAGAACTCAAATACTAATATGAAATGCATTTACTTTGTGTTTAATGAGGGGTTTCAACAATTTCAACAAATTAAAACATCTAGTAATTGAATTACAAATAATTGAATTCTATTCATGTCTTAAATAATTAGTTTGCATTAAGTAATTGAAATATCTTACATTTTATTTTTCTTGTTTGGATAAAGCAATTTAAGTTCTATTTTACGTTGAACTCAACTTTATCTTTGTGTCTAACTTAACTTAGCTCAACCTCAGTTGGTTCGACCTAGGTCGATTCGAATTGATTCGATCTCGAATCGATTTGACCTCAATCAATTTGAACTGGTTCGGCTTGAGTTTACTCGAGTCAACCTTCAACTAGGGTATATTGGTTTAAACCTTATGTTTAGGCTAACTCAAGTTGACCTTTAGCTCGACCAACCTAGCTCGAACTTCGACCATGGCTGACTAAGTTCAGAACCATCTCGTCTAGACCTTTGACTTAGGCAGGCTCAACTCAACCTTCGGTCCGAGCCGACTTTGCTACATATTTTCCCCTGACCGACTAAGCTAGACCTTCGGCTTGGGTCGACTCTACTTGACCTTGTGCTCAGGCTGACTTGGCTCAACCTCTGGTTCGAGCCAACTTGGCATGACCTTTGGCTTGCGGCCGACTCGGTTCAACCTCCAGCCTAGGCCAACTCAGCCTGGTCCTGACTCGGCTTGACCTTTGGCTCGCGGTGGGCTTGGCTTGACCTTCAGCCCAGGCAGTCTTTGCTCGACCTTCAAGTCGAGCGGGTTCGACTCGACCTTTGGCGCAAATTGAGTCATCTCGACCTTCTATCTGACCCGACTTAACCTTTAGTACGAATTGAGTCATCTCGGCCTTATGCCCGACCTAACACGACTTTTTGGATTCGTGGATTTTTTTCTCCTAAGCAATGAGTAATTTCACAACTTGAAAATTTTAGTTTCCTTCATTTTTGAGTGAATTTCAAAATCTACTATTTTAGTTATTTGAAATATCTTCATAAAATTCCTCAATTTCAATTTTCTTTTAATTTTCTCATCTAAACATATCATTTTCCTTAAAAAAATTTCAATTTCTTCAGATAGAAAAATTATTCTCTTAAATTGTCTCATTTAAACACAAGTTTTTCAGATTAATAATAACGCGACATGTTACGTCTGGAACAAAGGAGATTAAAGATAGTTAACAAGAAGATCAAATCTGACTAAAGATAGTTACGTGGGTTTTCCTTTAAAGATTAATAAGAACGTCGACTCCTTAACAATATGATTAAGCAAAGAATGATTTGGAAAGTGAGGTATAAATTTTTTAAAATGCTAGCTTCTACTAAAATCTACCTTTATTATATTCATGTAAACGTAATTTGATTTTCCATGGAATTGTAAAGGTTGAAGAGAGGTGAATTAAAGAATGCGATGGATGAAGAGAGAGGTTCCATTGTGGGGTGTGTGAAAAATAAAACATGAAGGAGATGGAAATGAAGGTTGTTTGGTCAGAAGGGGTAGCTGTGTTTTTTAGGTTGATTCACGGTAACTAAAGGTGCGGTTTCCTCGTGCGGATAAGAGCAGAGTGTGATAATTCATGTGGGATTCGATGAAAATAACTAAAAGGAACAACCAAATATTTTTTGAGTACGATGGGAACCTTTTTGTAGGACCATGTCATTGACTCAGAGAGTGAACACATTGGAGGGAAGAACTTGGCCCCCCCTCATCAACTTTACCCACAATGTCCCTGCACAACAGTTTTTCAGTTTCCTCACCTTTCATGGATAAACATCATACAAACCAATCATAACATTTATTCTTAAATATTTTCTTATTTTTCAATCGACCTAAAATATTCTCTTTACCTAAAATATTATTTATAAAATAACCTCCACTTTATCAAGTTTTAATGTTCATCAGAAAAAATATTTATGATTACATTGTAACAGAAATTATGGTGAGGGTGAGAGACAGAAACCGGAATAGTAGCTATTATCTAACCAATTGATGAAGCAAGGTGGGTTGGGTAAGGGTAGCTTCATAAGTGTAATATTGACACGTTGCTTACAATATTAATTCTGAGTTTAATTGGGTTCTTATGGGACCACCGACAGCACTTACTTACATTCTTCTTCCCCTTAAATTCTGATAGGGAGATTTTTTTAAAACCCCACTTTGGTTTAGTAGTTAGGACCATTATAAGTGTATTGCAAACTAAACCTAAAATGCTTCCTAATGTGTTTTCATGTCATTTGCTTTGCTCCCACCAAAACTTTCATCTTTAACATTCCCTTAAATTTGGTCATAATCACACGCCTCTCCTCCATTAATTTAACATTCTTACTTTGGTACTTCTTATTTCACTTTTCTTTTTTCAATTTTAAAATTATTATTTTCGTTAATTTTTTTGACACTATTTTAACTACAGATTATTCTTTAGCAAAAAGGGTCAAAAGATTGTAATTAATTTCTCCTTATTTGGCACACTTGTTACAATTCTAAGTTGAAAATCACTTCATTCCCGTTCAGTTTTAGGGTTAAAATCCATTCTAGTCCCATTCACTTGAAATTCCCCCTCTCCAATTTCCCTCGTAAGACTATGCTTAGGCAAGTTTGGGATGGTGAGGTTGTGGACGACGTTGGAGCTTATCATGAAGTTTGGTGTGTGCTTGGAGGTCATAGAATGAACGTTATTTGTGGTATTCTTGGTAGGTTTTTCAAGAAGGTAAGATATTTTGAGTGATTCTATTTCTACATGTAAAGTATGTGTAATTTGGACATTTAAGACAGGGAAAGAATCACACTCAAGTTGTGATATCTGAATTTATATATAGATTTTACCAACATGATTTTACAAAAGAAAAAAAAACTAATATAGTTACATGATTCACACCAAGAGAAAAGATGTGTAATTTTCTCTATGAGAGAAGGTTTCTAGTAGATTTAAAGTTGAAATAGAAAGATTTGATGAAGTCTAAGAGTTGAATGAGTAAAGACCGAAAGTTGTCAAGTCAAATTTCAAGCACAAATCAACTACAATGCACCAGTCCGGAATCAAACCCAAGTAGGGTATTATTCTACCACTAGACTATTGGTGCTTCATGATATTTGAAAACAATGTGAAAGATTGGTTCTTTAGTTTCAAATGTATGAATTATATAAACATGACTTGTTATAATTTACTCCACTATTGAAATTAAAAGACTAACATTAATCACTAACAAGATTTCTTAATCGCAAAAAATGAAGAAAAAAAGTTGAACTTAGAATCATTTTCTTCATCATCGATTTGTGAACGATGACATTAATTAATTGACCCATCAATTGAACAAACAGTAATCATCACAACTTTAACAACAATGCACTAGTCAGGAATCAAATTAGACATATTTTTTGTGTGTTTTAGAACACTTTTTTTGGGAGCTTTGACTTCTTTAGTTTTTGTTGTGAGTATTGAAATGGGTGAAATGCCAAGAAGGTGGAAGGGGGGGGGGGTTGAATTGGCTAATTAAAAACTTAGGTAACTTTTGAAAGCTTAAAACAATTTTAACTTGAATCAAATCAACCACAAAATGAGGATGTAAAAGCTACTAGATTGCACACTTTTAATCCATCAAAAAAAGGGACAATCGGCTAATTTCATTAAACAGTTAATAGTATTATGTAAATCAATAGATCAAAACATAAAATCAGTCGACTAAAAAATTGATAAATTTGTAGAAATTCGAATTTGCAGCATGAAAGGCTTATCAAGATTGATTCAAATTAGTAATACAAATATGAGCCAAGCTTCAGATTATGCTAGAACACACAAGAACAACTAAAAGATGATTCAATTTAAATTTCTTGAACTTTAAAGCATAAAACAAGAGAGAAGAATTAGAGGCAAGCACAAGAACATATGATTTTTATATTGGTTCACTCAAATGTGAGCTATATCCAGTTTGTCAAGGCAACCTGAGCCTGACTTCCACTATTTTAAAAGACTTACAAAATCCATAAGATTACACTTAAAAATATGCAAAAATACAACCTAAGACCCTTGAATCACACAATAATCAATACAAGCACAACAATACCACTCTTGCAGACCTGGAAAACTACTAGGAACCACCTAGAAACTTGAGAGAGATAAAACCTGAATGAAGGCTCTCCTTAGCCTACTAAACCTCTTCCTCTAAGTTTCAAACACGAGGCATGATCAACACGTGAAACACCAAATCTTCACATCTTCATCAATTTAATCATGATTCAAACATGTTTCAATGCAATGGCTTTATGTATCTTCATCAAATCTTCAAGCACTAAATCATCAAGGTCATTTATGCTAACAATCTCCCCTTGATTTGATGAAGCCAACCTCAATTGGAACAACCTCCATTGAATTTTACTTGGACACATGAATTGATGAAGTGCCATCTAAGCATCATCTTCCATTTCTTGCTTAAGCTTGTGAATCTAGAAAATGTTTCCAAAAGTTGTACATATAAGATAATGTAAGACCCGTGAAAATTAATTAATTAAATAATTAATTAATTAATAAATGCGGGTAGAAATCGCCTTTATGACATTAATTATTGTTTAATGTGATGTGGAAGAGGTACTAGCTCAAATGGTTGAGAGTACTTTGATTGTGTGAGAGGACTTGGGTTAGAGTCCTATGTATGCCAATTATGTGTTGTTGTTTTATTATTGATTTTTAATAACATGTATGAATATGGAATTGGTATTGTAAACTTATCATGTTTGGAGTGAACCTTATTTTTAAAAGTGTAGTTTTGGAGGGAATATGAGAGGGCAAAAGAAAACTTGGAAGGGGAAGCCAAAAGGGGTTGGAAAACACACTATAATGACCCCTAAATAGGAATTAAACTCACCATAAAGTCAATTTTCGTTTTAACCTTTAAACCCTTAATTAAGACACCTATAAAAGGCCATTTTAAGGAAAAAGAAGGGTTTTGGCAGTGCTGATAATTGGCTTTTGAGAGGAGCACGAGTTCTGAGGGTGTGAGAATAGAATTGAAGGCTGAATTGGGGGAGTATGGAAGAAAAGAGTGGGCAACAAAGGAACATTCTCTTTTTCCCCAAATTGAATCAAGAAGTACAGGTTAGGGGAGCTGGTCTTAATTCTCGTGTTTTTATTTAGGTGTATGAATTGGATAAGTTGTTATCATGAAATTCGTGTGGTATGTACTGTAATTGTGAATTGGTTGGCTTGACATTTGGGGTGCAAAGCCTTTATACTTATATTGGGTATAATGAGGGTTTTGGTATGGAATTGGGTAAGGATGACTCAATCTCGAATTGGGGTAATGTGAATGGATGAAATAACATGTCTTATGTTTTCTAGCCATTGTTTTATGCTGGGCAATGATCGAATTCTGTTTGGTATGTTTTGTTGTGTGAATTGGGCAAGGTTAGGGTGAATTGAGAGCGTGAACAGACTCGAAACACTGCAAGTTTTGCCCAAGCGGGTCCCCCCTCGCCTAAGCGAGAGTTGTAGAGTCTCACTTTGGGTTCTGGTTCGTGGTTCTCGCCTAGGCGACTAGGAAAAGAGTTGAGCGACATGGTCTTTCGCTTAGGCGAGAGGCACTCGCCTAAGCGAGATCGCGAGGAAACTTGGGAGGTTTGAGTGCGATATCTCACCCAGGCGAGAGATTTTGAGTTCTGAGCGATGGACACTCTCGCCTAAGCGAGTTCTCGAAGTGCATTGGTGATTTTTTTGTCGAATACTCATCTAGGCGAGGTTTGTGTGTTGTTTTGGGCGAAGGTGTGACTCGCCCAAGCGAGAGGATCTCACCTAAGCGAGATGATGTGTTGATGCTACTGTTTTAAGCTCGCTCAGGCGAGGTGAGTTAGCACAAGCGAGACTGAGGGCTTAGCTTGGGCGAGAGTCCTTGGCTTAAGCGAGTTTGTGCGAATTACTATGGTTGTGTGTGCTTGGGTGTGTTGGTTTGGCTACTTTTTCCTAAGTATAGGTAGCATATGCATGTGGTATGGTGTTTGGGCTTGAAGGACTAAGTCCAATAGGGGTCTGGGATGTGGTTGATGGTTGGACACATGATGGACATGAAATTGGTTGAGTTCCCGTCGGCTACTAATGGGCGAGGAGTCCTTAGTATAGTGATTACATGTGTCGGGCGCACGATGGGTAAGGAACTGTTATGTTCCCGTCGGCTACTATTGGGCGAGGAGTCCATAGTATGGTGATTGTGTGCGTGCCAGGGTCCAAGTTGAGAAGACTTGGATGTTTTACTACAGACAAGGAGTCTATAGGGCAGGACTATGAGCGAGATAGGCTCATAGGGTTGGACCACGAATGAGTTAGTTTCGTGGGAGCATAGTGAAGTCCCAAGACCTAGTTCATGCATATGACTCATGAAGGACTATGAGGTCATGGTTGGGTAATTTGATAATGAGATATTTAATTATGTTATTTTGGGATGGGTGACATATTTATTTCATGTAATTTGTTCAATTATTGTGCATAGCTCACCCTTTCTGTGTGTGCGTGGCGATGATCAGATGATTCGTTATCTGAGAGCAGATGATTTGACAGGTGGGCCAAGAGATGCATAGACTCAGAGCGATGGATAGCTGGGGATTTTTGTATATATGTTTATTATTTTGGTTTTGAGATAATTTTGTAACATTTTGGGAGCCATTTAAATTTTATTTCAGTTTTATAATTATAGACTCCAGTATTTATTACATTGTATTACAATTTTAAATTTCCCGTGTTTTTGGGAAATGGTTTTATATTAAATGCGGTCTTTATTTTATTTTGGGATTTATTTATTAAATATTAGTAATATTCCTTAGGGATGTTACAGATAACAAGAACACAAATGAACATGCTCTCCTTATCAATAGTATGGGTAATATTTAGAATATGGCTTGGCATTTTCTTAGTTCAATTCCTTTAATTTCCAATTTTAGTGATCCAATTTTAATGATTCTAATTTTTCTCCCCCTTTAGATTCATCAACTAGAAGTAAAGTAGTCAAGAGAACAAGAAACAAAAATTTTACATTAATGAAAGCACATAATACAGTGGACAAAAGTTGAAATAGAGAAAAAAATAGATACAATTAACAGACTGAAATAGAAATCAACCAATTAAAAAACTGACAAAACTCAAAACAAAGCAACACAACAACACGAATGCAATGCATGATCCTAAAAGCCAATACACTCTGTCATCCTGAGCATTGTATTGGTCTGGAATAATGTTAGCAGATCATGAATGTCATGGATTTAGCCATCCAAATCATTGAACCTCTCATTGCAAAAAGGTGTGATGTGCATCTTGAAAAACATTGAGTTCATACAGTTGGTAAAGCACCATCCTCTTAAAACATTGAGTTCATACACATGGCCTCTGTCCTTTAAATGGTTATAGGCTACAATGTCCATTGGTCCAGCAGTGGGCTCTTGTTCTTCCTCTTGATTTGCTCCACTTGGGCCAACTTCATGGTCATTGGCACCACTAGCTGTAACACCACCAATTCCTCCAACAGTCCAAACATTACCAGCCTTGGTAAAGTGCATCTTGTGTAGATTAAGATAGGAGGCCTGATTCAAGATCCCAATTGACTCTTCCAATTCATCTTCTATATCAACACCAAAGTACTCAATGAACTTGGACACCAACACCACATATGGCAGCCTAAAATCTGTGAGTCTTTTGGGTTTGAGCATGTGATCACGAAGCACAAAAATCTAGTCCACTTACACATTGTGTTGGATATAATACATGAGGATCAAGTCTTCCTCATTTAAGGTAGAACAGTTACTTCCACGTGGAACTATGATTTTGGTGATGATCATAGCAAGAAGCCTTTCATCCACCTTGAGACCACCAACATGGAAGTTCTTGATCTCAGGCCTCAAGCATTGTCCATAATATTGCACTTTTTTGAACTCTTCCACAACACCAGTTTCACCTTTCCTCACTTGAACTCCTCTTTGCCTATGTTTAGCAGCATCCTTCTAAGCCTTCTTGGATATATCCATTTGAATCCATTTGAATCCCTTTGACACTAGACAACGGAGCATCATTCTTGAATTACAATTTAGTGAAAAATATGTTCACCAAGTCAGGGTATATTTTCCCCGATAGCTAAAGAAAGGTCTTCAACTTTTGATGCTTGAGTTGTTGAAGGAGAGTCCCAAGCCCTTTAGTTCTTAGCCATGAGTATCTCAGCACCTTAGGAATGTTGATCTACTTCCTTGTCATCTTTATGAGGAACACTTGAATGTTGTCATCATTTCCTTAAAACCAAGCTTCAATTCTCCCTTGGTGTTCGTGATTTGGAGAATTAGGAGTGGGAGGAGTGGAGTGTTCTTCATTAGATTGAACGTTGCATTGTTGACGACAAGTCATGATGACTACAAATGTAGCTGTTTCTAAGAGATGTGGATGTAAATGCAAGTTTTCAAGTGTAGTATTTATAAATGAATACATTGAATGCATAATCAATCGATTAAATTGTGCATATTTATTTTAATTAATTCTGTTTAGGTTACCAAAGCCATGTTAATCCATCAAATTACAGTATCTCATTAAATCATTATGTTTCCAATGAGTTTTTATGAGGGGATTAATCAGTTTAGATAATTTAAGGTGCATACACATTGGAATCACATAACACATATGCTTTATGGTCAATGCATCAGAAAAAGCAACATATAGTAATGGTTGTTGGGGGTAGTTTATACCTGACGACAAGATGCTTGCTTTGATTAGGTCAACTTTTGAATTTATTTTTTTCAAATATTTGCAGTTCAAGTAAAATCATCTCATAGATTTTAGAATTCAACAGACTGAAAATTCATCAGATCATAATTCTCTGCACACAGAATCTGGTTAGGTAAAATCAACACATAGATGAGAAAAATCAATAGATTAAAAATCATGAAATTGAACTTCCTATATCCAAATACCGTTTTAATGAAATCAATACATAGAATTGTAAAATCAACAGATTAAAAATCGAGAAAGATTATGTTTTCTACATACATTGGCATCTTAAGTTAAATCAATGCATAGATTTGTAGAATCAATAGACTGAAAAAATTGACAGATCATGATTTTTGCACATAGTGGCTATTTAAGTGAAATCAACCTTAGATTTATAAAATCCACAGACTTGAAAATTTGACAAACCATATTTTTTTTGCAAATAGTGACTGTTTTAAGTGAAATCAACCCATAAATTTATAAAATCAATAAACTAAAAATTTGACAGACTATATTTTTTACAACTAATGACTATTTTAAGTGAAATCAAGACATAGAACTAAAAAATTAACATGCTAATTATGAAAGTTTTCAGTTTATGCACACATTAGCTTATTTGAATGAGATTAATGCATGGATTTATAATATTAACATGCTAAAAACACATCAGACCACATTTTTCATGTATAATATGCCTAATTTAGTTCTTAGCTTGTTAAACCTATCTCGAGCTAATGGTTTTGTGAATAAATCAGCCAATTGATTTTTAGTTTTAACAAATTGAATTTCATAATCTCCCTTTTCAAAATAGTCTCTAAGGAAATGATGCCTAATTTCGATGTGCTTGGTTTTAGAATGTTGTATTGGATTCTTGGTTAAGTTGATAACACTAGTATTATCACAATTCAAGGGTACCTTCTTTAACTTTACACCATAGTCCATGAGTTTATGCTTCAACCATATGACTTGAGCATATTGATGTCCAACTACTATGTATTCAGTTTCAATAATGGAGAGTGCCACCCAAGTTTTCTTTTTTCTATTCCATGAAATTAGGCTTGACCCAAGTAGGTGACATGTTTCACTTGTGCTTTTCCTATCCAATTTGCACCATGCATAGTCAGAATCTGAAAAACCACTAAGAGTTATGTTGGAATCACTTGGATACCATAATCCAACATTAGTTGTTCCTTTCTGATACTTGATAATCCTCTTTGCAGCTTTAAGGTTTCACTTATTTGGATTGGATTGAAACCTTGCACACAAGTACACACTAAACTGAATATTTGGCCTAATTATTGTTAGATAAAGCAAAGAACCAATCAAAATAGTTTGTGGCAATTGGACACAAGTACACACCAAGTTGCTGCCCAACCTCATCTACATCCATAAGACAGTTTGTGGCAATTGGAGTGGCAACTTCTTTGCAATCCTCCATTTTGAACTTTTCAACAAGTCAAAATAGTATTTTGATTGGCTTAAAAATGTTCCTTGCTTGAGTTGCTTGACTTGCAGCCCTAGAAAGTAGGTTAGCTCACCCATCATGGACATCTCAAATTCACCTTGCATATCTACAACAAACCTTTCACACATAGAGTTATTATTTGATGCAAAGATAATATCATCAACATACACTTGAACAAGTATAACATCACTTTCATGTTTTCTAATGAAGAGTGTTTTATCAACAACACCTCTAGCATAGCATTTTGATAAAAGAAAGTTGCTTAGCCTTTCATACCACTATCGTTGTTCTTGTTTCAAACTATACAAGGCTTTTTTCAATTTGAAAATATGATTAGGATAGACGTGATCTTCAAAGCTAGGAGGTTGTGATACATACACTTCTTCATTTAAGAAACCATTCAAGAATACACTTTTCACATCCATTTGATATAATTTAAAGTTACACATGCAAGTATATGCTAATAGTTGTTAGTTTTGAAATGGTGAGTTTAGCCAAGAGGGGGGGGGGTTGAATTGGCTTTATAAAACTTTTTCGAAAACTTAAATCTCTTTTCAATTGAATCTAATGGACTGGAAAGTTTGGATGTAAATACAACAAACCAGTACACTTTCAGTCGATTAAAATATAAAACAACAGACTAAATTGTTCTTGATGCTATGAAATAGTCGATTAAAAAGGCAATTCAATCGGCTAAAATACTGGAGAATTATGCAGAATGCAGAATTTGAGAATTCAACTCAAACACCAATCTTTTATATAAAAGACATGTTCCAATCAGTATTTATAACAAGTATGAAGCCTCAGATTACACAAGAACGCATTAAATCACACCAAAGATCAAATTGCTTGGTTTTCTTGAGTTTTTTTAAAGAGTTTCAAAGAGAGTGAGATGAGGGAAAGACGAATGCACAGTTGTTTTTATACTGGTTCACTCAATCACAGAGCTACATCCAGTTTTCTAGGACAACCTGAGCCTGGTTTCCACTATATTCAAAAGTTTTTTGAATCAAACACTAAGATTACACTTTTGAACACAAAGCATACAAGATTTTTGACTCACACAAAAATCTAGAACTATAACCTATAAGAATCACACTTGTATACCTGAAATCACATCATGCAAACCATCCAGAGGCACAAGAACATCCAAACCTGATGGTGGTTGTCCCTAGCACACCATACATGTGTTCTTCAAGCTACTCACAAGCCAAAATGCCTCCAAAATTAACCAAGATCAACCAAGAGAGAGAATGTTTCTGAGAGATGAATGACAAGGTTTCGTTCAGAAAAACTCAAATTCGCACCTCTGCTCGCGAAAACACAGCTTATATAGTTTTGGTTTAAGTGAAAATAGTCAATTGAATTTTCCGTACAATCAGCTGATTTCACCTGACTTAAGTGAAATCAGTCGATTGAAAAATAATTCAACTGACTGAATGCATTCATACCAGAAACTATATACAACAAGCCTTTTAACTTGTTAAAACCTATTTTAACAGATTAAAAGAGACATACTAAGGCACACAAGACATTTAACCTATGTCATAGCCTATCAACAATGTATACCACTAACACATTACATTTAACATGTTATATACATATTTAACACACTAAAACTTAATCTTTAAGAGGATCTTCCTCAATCTTCATCAAACATTTAAGATCTTCATGCACATGGCTTTATCAATTCTTTACTTCAAGCTTGCTTGTGCAAACAATAGTATTATCACAACTTCTAGTGTAGCTATAGGTACATATGGTTCATCAAAATCAATGTCTTCTTCTTGATTATACTCTTTAGCAACTAGCCTAAATTTGTTTGTAACTATGTTACCATCTTCATCCATTTTATTTCTAAACACCCATTTAGTTCCAATTATATTCATGTTATCACTTCTAGGAACTAGAGACCAAACATCATTTCTTGTGAATTGATTAAGCTCATCTAGCATAGCAACAACCCAATTATTATCAGTTAAAGCATCATTCACATTCTTAGGTTTAATTTGAGACACCTGCTTTAGCATTAAACATGCCAAGTTGTTCTTTTCCATTATTTAGGTGAGTGAAAACAGGCATTCTACCTTTGAAAAAGCTCATAAGGGGTTTTCTTTAAAATAGGCCTAATCAACACACAATTTAAAACATAGAATGTTATGTTGACTGCATCACTCCAAAAATACTTTGGTAGTGAATTTTCATTTAACATGGTCTTAGCAAGTTCTTCAAGTGCTCTATTCTTTCTTTCAACTACTCCATATTGTTGTGGAGTTCTAATAGCAGAAAAGTTATGTTTAATGCCTCATTTTTCACAATAATATTCAAACTTTTCATTTTGAAACTCTCTACCATGATCACCTTGAATAGACACAATTTTATAACTTTTTCCATTTTCTAAAACCTTGGAAAGCCTTTTGAAAGCATGAAATGTGTCATTCTTAACTGCTAAAAACAATGTCCATGTAAACCTAGAGAAATCATCTACTATGACTAATGCATAAAGGTTTCCACCAAGACTCATGGTTCGTGAAGGTCCAAATAGATCCATGTGAAGCAACTCCAAAGGTCTTTTAGTTGAAACACAATATTTGAGTTTAAAAGAGACCTCAATTTGTTTTCCTTTTTGGCAAGCTTCACGCGCTCTATCCTTCTCAAACTAGAGTTTTGGTAAACCTTCAACCAACTGTTTTCTATTTTGTCAATTAAAATGTTGCATGTGTATGTGACAAAGCCTTCTATGCCATAACCAAATATCATCCTCTTTTCTAAGCAAGCAATATATGTTGTATGATGCATGATGTAGATCAAACAAGTATATATTGTTGACTCTTTTTCCTATCAACGCAATGCTACCACATGCATCAAAGATGAGAGAATGACTGGGTTCAAACACAACTTTAAATACCTTATCACAAAGTTGACTTATACTTAAAGATGGCAAATAAACTCGCCCCTGTGGGTATTGCCCGAGCCTGTTCCCGTTTTGATGGGGAATCCCCGCATTGACTAGGTATGGGTATGGAAATCCCCGACTTATTCAATTGGGTATTGTCGCAACCGAAATCGCGACGGGACGACGAACCAAAAAAGTAAAATTTTGTAAAAACAGAGTTTGGAGTCGCCACCATAGTTATTATAGGAAACTATGGAAAACCATAAAAAAGAGCAAAGTCTGCGAAAAACCAGATTTTTGGTCCGGGAATAGGTTACGCGTGGGGAAGGTATTAGCACCCCACAACGCCCGTCCTAAGACGGTACCTTTAATTAAATGTGCAAAATTTTTGTGGTTTTTCAAAATATTTAATTTTTCCCAAAATTAGTAATAAAAGAATGTACAAAAAACAACTATTTTTTTGATTTTTTGGGCCCGACGAGGATTAATCCTCGCTCCTACGTATCTCCATGTGAATGGAGAATCAGGGTTACATAGTTCTTTCTGAAAAATCTATTTGGAAAATTATTTGAAAAATGATTTAATTTGTTTTATAATTTTGAAAAGCCTTTTTATTTAAATTTTAGTATTATTTTAAAATTGGTGTCTTCCGACGCGAGCGGCCATATAGACACTTCAAATAAAATTTTTTCTAATCTTTTTTTTTATTTTTTAATCATTTATAAATTTTTAATATTTTTTTTAAAGTTATTTTAGAGTAGTTGTGGATGTCATTGCGACGTGAGCAACCAAATAGATATAAAAGAGTAAACAAAGAAAGTTATATTTTATTCTTAGATTGATATATATATTTTTTAGAAGAAAAAAAGGAACGAAAGTCTAAAATAGGTGTCATGCAACGCGAATGGTCGAACAAACACCAAAAAAATGGGAAAAAAAATTAATGATTTAAAAAGAATAATAAAAAAATTGATAAAAATAAATCAAAAGAAAAAAATGAACTAGCAGTTACGTACCTTAAAAAATGTTCAATATCTCCTCACCTTTTCTCTTTTTCTTATTCTTTGCCTCCTTTTCTAATATTTTTGTTTTTTTCTAGAGAGATAAAGATGAGAGGTGTCTGTCTATGTGGGTGGTAATGAAAGAAAGAGAGAGTGTAGAAAATGTTTTTTTTTCTTTTTTCTACCTCCTTCAATATGTTTTTTTAAAGAGAGATTAAAAAGATGTGTGTATGTGGGAGTGGTGATGGGAAAGAATTAGAGTAGTGTAGAGAATTTCCTTTTTTTCGGTGTTTATGATAGAGTGAGTATTTATACTCGCACCTTGTAATATTAATCTAATCTCAGCCTTAATTGTAATGAACAATATAAAGAAGGAATTGGTTATGATAGCAACACAGTATAGGAATCAAATTATAGTAAATCAGAGCACAAAATCAATCCCAAATTAGTAATATTGATTCTAACCATTAACAAATTAGAGCACAAAATCAATCCCAATTAGTAATATTGATTATAACCATTTGAAGAAATATTTCTTCTCATTATTAGAATCATATCACTAATTTCTCTTCCAAGAACAAGGGTAGAAAGCAGGTTGAGTTTTTGGGCTCATGAGAAGGAGTGCGATAATTAATAACAAATTGGGCTCTTCCCTATTTATTCCTTTTTTTTCATCTCTTTTTTTTTTCTTTTTCTTTTCTAAATTAAAGTTTGAAAATCTTTGAAGAAAATAATGTTTCACATTTTTTTTATTTTGTTTATATTTTTTTTGAAAATAAATATATTTATCCGGACGAAATTGGGTGTTGATAGCTGCCCCTCTTTACTTAGATTTTATTACATAATATGAAAATTTGACTTTTTCATTTTATCGTAATAAAAGACAATTAAAGATAAAAACACTAATTTCGTTCGGGTTTCAAAAGAAGATAAATTTGAAGACAAATTTGACCATACCAAGTAGAGGGTCTCGGTTTGACACACTAATTCTTTTTTTCTTTTTTTTTTTACTTTTTGAAAAAACAAAATAGACAAATCCCGTTGAGATAGTTTATTCAAAAGATTCGATGACCATTACCATGTAGAGGGCCTCAATTTGAAAATTTTCTTTTTTTTATATATTTTTTGAGAAAAGATTAGACCAAACCCGAGGAGAGGGTCTATATCCAAAAGATTCAGTGACCATTACCATGTAGAGGGTCACGATTTGACAAACCATATTCTTTTTGTACTTTGATTTTTTGAAAAAGAGATTAGACCAATCCCGATGAGAGATTCTATATCTAAAGGATTCGATGACCATTACCATGTAGAGGGTCCCGATCCGAAAATCAATGACCATTGCCTCGCAGATGGCCTCGATGTGACATAAGAAAAAAATGACCATTACCCCGTAGAGGGTCTTGATGTAAAGAGATCGATGACCATTGCCTCGCAGAGGGCCTCGATGTGACAAAAGAAATCAATGACCATTGCCTCGCAGAGGGTCTTGATGTAAAGAGATCGATGACCGTTGTCTCGTAGAGGGCCTCGATGTGACATAAGGAATCAATGACCATTGCTTTGCAGAGGGTCTTGAGGTAAAGAGATCGATGACCATTGCCTCGCAGAGGGCCTCGATGTGACATAAGAAATCAATGACCATTGCTTTGCAGAGAGTCTTGATGTAAAGAGATCGATGACCATTGCCTCGCAGAGGGCCTCGATGTGAAGAGATCGATGACCATTGCCTCGCAGAGGGTCTTGATATATAAAAGAAATCAATGACCATTGCCTCGCAGAGGGTCTTAATGTAAAGAGATCGATGACCATTGCCTCGCAGAGGGCCTCGATGTGACAAAGGAATCAATGACCATTGCCTTGCAGAGGGTCTTGATGAATAAAAGGAGAACCTGAATTTTGCTTTTGAATTGTTGACAAACACCAAGTGAATGCCTAAAGTTTTTGAGACTTAAACAAAAAATATCATTGCTGAATTTTTCTTTTTCTTTTTAAATGATTTTCAATGATTTTGTGGAGTATGATGGATGATTTGATGATGCATGAAATGTTATGATTTTCTTTTTGAAACTATATGATATGCTTGCATGGATGCGTGAATGTATGCGTGGAATTTGATCTATTTTTCATTTTTTCATTTCTTCATAAATCTGAGAAATGTTGGAGGAGTTATGCATATGCACACGTTATGAATCATTGATGATGTATGACATGCTATGATTTTCTTTTTAAACTTAGACGATGAATCATGCATGGATGCGTGGATGCATGGATGCATGGGTGAATTTTGCTTTATTAAAAAAAAGATGAATTACTCATGTATGCATGACTTGGTATGATGTATGAATTTTTCTTTTGCATTTTTTTGAAAACAATATTCGAATTGATTCCCATTTCATTGTTATTTCTAATTCATGGAGTCATTCTACTTCAATTTTTTTTTTACTTTTCTAAATCATTTCCTTAGTTTAATCAATTTACTAACAAACACTTTTTTAATCATTTCTTTGAAACACTATTTGAATGACATGCACGAAATTGCCAAGGGCTTGAAAAGGTTTGGATAAGGTGATGAAGATTAACTAGGGAGTTGCCCCAATTTGAATTGGTCTTGGGGCACAAAATGTGTTTGGGCTTTCCCTAGTTATTGATGGTATGAAGGAAATGATGGGGACTTCAAAAATTTGCCCTTAGTATGAGAGCCTAGGATGGTCTTATGGTGCAAAAGCGTGTTTGGTTTTTCCCAGTTGAGGAGGTGGAAAAATGATAGGGTCTTCACAAGTTGCCCCTGATGTGATCACAATCTTCAATATAAATAAATGCCCCAATTCAAAATGAATGATGAGAATATATGAATCACAAACAAAGTGACTGCCCCAGTTTGGGTTTGGGATTGATAAAGATGGACTATGTTAAGGTTGGTCAAGGTTTAGGCTTAGAGCGGAGGATACTGTAGGAGCAAAGATGAAGTTTCATGAAGAATGAATTGAAAGGGGACAACCCAATTTTAACCAGATTGCTTGATTTCCTGTATTGATTTTAGAGCTTTGGAAACATGTCAACCAAACATAAACTTCCCTGGTGTTTAAAAAAATCTATGAACACACTTTTTCAATCTTTTTATTTTACCCTTTTTATAGAACAAACCTGTTAGCAAATCAAATTTTTCTTCTACATTAAAACCTTCGAAAGATAACAACCAATCTTTGATCTGTGTGGACTTTATTAGGCTTGTATCGTGGCCAAGGCTAGGGGTATGGAAGTGAATTATAGTAAAGGCCCAAACAAGTGATGTGAGGGTTGTTTCAAACAAGGATCTTTGAATAATGTTTCATTCAAAATTTGTTTGACTTCTTTTCGTTCACCTTTTTTTTGTATCTTTCTTGATATGACCAATAATATTTCTTCTTTTTTTTTTGATATTTTTGTATTGGTGAACTACTAGTCAGATGAAACAAATGCAAATATTATGTCAACCCTCAGTGGGAGGGTGATCCTTGTTTAGGGTAATTTGAAAGAAATTTTTTGGAAGGCTCAAATTGGATAGCAAAGGATAATCACTTTTGTTTTTTTTTTATAAAGAAACATGGCCACACATCATTTCAAATCATGGTTGTTTTTCTAAAAACATAAAATTTAATTCAGAGGAAAATAATTTAGTTCATGTAATAGGATGTCCCTTGTTTTGTTCTTTTTTTTTTCACTTTGTTTTTGCATTATTTTTTGCCTAGACTGTCCTTCAAAGTTGTTAGTCTAACAAACTTTTCTTCCTTTTGTTTTTCTGTGTGTTCAAAGAATTTATGGTAATTCTTTTTAATATATGTGTCCCCTTTATGATAATTCTCCATGGAAAAGAAAACAAGGTTTATGGTGGAAGAGAGATGGAAAGGAAGATAGATTTGAGCAATTTCATGTATGCAAGACTATATGATGCTTCAAACGACATGATAACAAACAAAATTTTATTTTTTTTATTCAATCCACTGATTTGACCAAAGAATGTTTTATTATTTTTCATCATTTTTCATAAGAAAGATTCCAAGAATTTGGTGATAAGAGAAGTGGGAAACAATTTGAACTTATTGTAGTGTAATTTTTTTTTAAATTTATGCTGATGCATGCTATGTGTTTGAATCTTTGGATAACGTATCATGAATGACCACAAAATGGAATGCAATGCATGTTTGTTGTGCCTCAGAGGGCACTTATTCACATGATAAGCTAATGGCGAATGAAATGTATTTTTATGGCTAATAATGGTGTGATTGTGATGCATTTATTATTATATATAAGGAAAGGTGAGGGTAAAGGACGCAAATAGTCTCCCTTTAGTGTCTCTATTTAACATGGGTTTGATGCTTAAAGTTATAAGGGAAAGTATATGTGCTCACAAGGATAGTTCCCTAATACCTAAATATCAAGGTCACTAGTGTAACATCCCGTCAGGATATTACTGATTTAGAATTAAATAAAAATAAATAAATTAAAACCGTGCGCATTTAATAATACCTCACTTTCCCAAAACACGGGAAAATTTAAAAACTTCATTAAACCATCGAATAAAGTCTATGAATACCAACACCATAACGTTATAAAATTACCCATCAGGGTTTACAACTGTTTTCAAAGGCAATAAAGAAAACATAAGAAATTTCCCAAGTATAACCCCTCTCCGCGGCTAAGCGTCACCTGAGCCACCTGCATCAACAGAATCTGCTCCCGTGTACCGCGTACACGATCATCGCCACAAACACGCAGATAGGGTGAGCTTAACAATTAAATCACATATGTAAAGTTACAGAAATATAATCATATAAACACAAGCGACCATACATAATATAATTATCTCACTTTGCCCTATTCTTTAATTTCTACCATCTGACCCCCAATCAGATTATTCATGTTCTACAACGACTAAGGATTACTTCAAGGTGACTTGCTACCATACCTATCGGCCACAACCGATAGAGCACGTGCGGGAAAACATGCTACGGATCATACAC
>Ga0209589_1005879_pt1 | contig 20640 bp, 7 predicted proteins | sample CowpeawhiteBW_FD_187525 | JGI IMG/M metagenome (GOLD analysis project Ga0209589, IMG submission 187525) | Root nodule microbial communities of legume samples collected from California USA - Cow pea white BW (SPAdes) (version 2) | ecosystem: Host-associated > Plants > Roots > Nodule | place: USA... | reverse complement strand
ATATTATTAAAATATAATTATTAAAATTTTAAAAATATATATTAACATTTGTAAAATTCACATTTAAATTTAAAATATTTAATATTTTTATTGCATTTTAGATATTAAAATCTAAAATATTTTATATTTAAATGTTAATTTTACTAATATTAGTTTACTTTTCTAAAATATTTTGAATATTTAAAATATTTTTATATATCAATTTTAAAAGTATTTTTGAATATAAATATTAGAAAAAAAATTTAATAACTATATTCTTATAATATTTTAAATAATTATATTCTATTTAGCAATTAAATATAAGAATTTTATTCAATTTATAATTAAATTTAATAATTTATAATTGAATTTAAAAAATAATAAACTCAAATGTCAGTTTTAGAAAAAATATTAATATAATTTGTATAAAAGATATTAAATTTAGTGTCAATTTGAAAGGGAGAAAATTGATTTATTTTAACAAAAATTGAGACTAAATTGAACAAAAATAACGAATATAGGGATTAAATTGAACAAAAAAAATAATACTAACACAAACTAACACGTGACACTAGCATTGAGACGTGGCACAATTATGACTTGACACATGTACAAATTTTTTGAAATCAAAAAAATAAAAAATAATCAAAAAAATCAGGAGCTGACACATGACATGTACTATTCAAAACGTTAACTATTTAAACACTGTTAGTGAAAAGGACCAAATTGACCACAATTTGACGAAAATGAGGACCTAATTAAATAAAAAACGAAAATAGGGACCAAATTGAATAAAAACAACAAAAATAGGGACCAAATGTATATTTAAGCCTAATTGAAAATAATATTTTGCTCCCTTAACTTATCACTTCTAATCTTATAGGTTCCCCTTTTACAACTTGATCTAAGATTGGGTGTGGTGTGATTTGGTGTGCTTGCACATCAAGAGGTATGGTATCTCTCACTCTAACATTGCACTTATCTTGTCTACACTCATAAACAATCATTAATAGGACTGCCAAAACCAGTAATAAAACTAATCATGCATTCTACTCCTCATTTCTTAATTTATTTTGCTAGCCATGGTTTCACGTTTTGTTTTTTGTGTGGTTTGAGTAGTCAAATTCAGTTTTGAGTATTATTTTGTGGTTGTAGAGGTGTCTAGAACCTTCTTTTTTTATTTTAAATCTGGTGGGATGGTTTTTGTGTTATTGTAGATATGTAACAATCTTTATTGTTACATTTAGTACATCCTTGGAAGTTGAAAAATGGAAACCGAGAAGTACATTGAGGAAGGCTTGATGTTTTTGGTTTGTGTCGTAAAGCTAGTGTGAACTTATTATTTTGGTTACTAATGTAGTTGTTGGTTGGTCTTAAAACAAAATTATTGAATGAATGATCCATTTTTTGTTTGGAGTCTTATATATAGCCATTAAAACATTTATTTGAATGTTTAATCCTGCACACAAGTTAGGAATAGAAAAAGAATTTAAATCTGCGTACACTACTTAAAAAGTAATTATAACAGAGTAATAGGTGAACCTCTTTCCTCAATTTCTTCTCATTCTTTTCTACTGCACATTGTCACTCTTATCTTCTAACTATCGTACCATTGAAGGTTTGTAAGATACGAAATAGAAATTGGTAATCAGAGGTTTCCTTTCATGTTGGACTTAAGTAGTAATAGGTTTATTACTTAAGTCCCATGTTCTTTGACTACCACAAAAGTAACATTGTCATTGTTTGCTTTGTCATAGAACATGACCGAAGTTCCCAACATCGTCGTTGGGTGTATGACCGTTGGTACAATGAAAGGGGAGGCTTGAAGGAAACTTTTGTGATAGGAGTTGAACAGTTTATCCAGATTGCTCTACAATAAAAATATTATGCTCTTGATGGAGGGATTAGATGTCCCTATGTCAAGTGTGAATGTACTCACATTTTGAAAGATGAGGAACTTAAAGTTCATCTATACAAAAAAATATTCATGCCAGATTATTGGATTTGGACATTTCACAATGAAAAAGTGCCCTCGAGTGAACATGGAAGATGTGTTCCTTGTTCAAGCACAGTTGATCATACCTCTAAGATGAATCAAGCTATGTATATGCAAGAGATGTTGAATAATGCTCTTGGCCAACATGCTTCATTTGAAGAAGCAGACAATAGTCGTTTAAAAGAGTCTCCAAATAAGTTCACTCAGAGATTTTACAATTTAATAGCTGAGGCAAATGAACCTGTATTTGAAGGGGTAACAGAGTCAAAATTGTCAATATGCATTAGACTTTTGTCCTTCAAATCCAAGTGGAACATTCCCAACCAAGCATTGGACAACATTGCAAAACTCATTTTAGATCTAACACCACCAAATAATTATTTGCCCAACAATTACTATGAAGCAAAGAGATTAGTTTCAAAGTTAGGATTGGAGTCTAAGAAGATTGATTGTTGTATGAACAACCGTATGCTTTTTTATGACAATGATAATGGAAAAAGTGATGCATCCTTGCTCCAATGCAAATTTTGTGGACACCCTCGATATCACACAATCCATGTAGGCCATAGGCAAAAAAAACCAATTCCATTGAAGTCCATGTTCTACTTGCCTATAATTCTAAGACTACAAAGAATGTTTGCTTCAATGCAAACAACATAACATATGACATAGCATGATGAGAACAAAATACAAGGCATGCTACGTCATCCATTTGATGGACAAGCTTGGAAGCACTTTGATCGAAAACATCCTTCCTTCGGAGAAGAGTCAAACATTTTCCAAAATTGCAAGAAAATGGTGTCACAAGGATCGATGGGTATGGACAGTAACATAATTGGACTAAAAAAGTATCTTTTGGGATCTTCCATATTGGAAAGATAACTTGCTAAAACGTAATCTTGATGTCATGCATATAGAAAATAAGTTCTTTGACAACATCTTCAACATAGTGATGAATGTTAGTGGCAAGACAAAAGATAATGACAAAGCAAGAAGAGATATTGGTTTATATTGTCGGCACAAAGACTTGTAGTTGAAGTCACAGGGCAATGGGAAGTGTCTCAAGCCAAAAGAAAATTATACCATAACAAAAGATGAAGCTAAAATAGTTTGTCGTTGGCTCAAGGAGTTTAGGATGCCAGAGAGTTATTCTTTAAACTTGGCAAGATGTGCTGATATTGAAAAGGGTAGTATTCATGGTATGAAGAGTCATGATTGTCATGTATTCATGAAGATATTACTCCCTATTGAGTTTAGCTCGTTGCCAATGCATTTGTTAAATTCTCTAATAGAAATTAGTCACTTCTTCAAAGACTTGTACTCAACGACACTAAAGGAGGATTTATTACGAAAACTAGAGGAAAATATTCCTCTTATTTTTTGCAAATTGGAAAGAATATTTCCTCCAGGATTCTTTGATTCAATGGAGCATCTCCCTATTCATCTTCTATATGAAGCATGGCTTGGCGGACCAATACAATATAGGTGGATGTATCCATTTGAAAGGTGATACGATTACTAAATTTTGAACTTTGAACTCTTATTCTCATGTTCAATCCCAATATGTACATTTTTTATTTCTAAATATTTATAAGGGAATCAAAGCATTCTATCAAAAACAAAGCCAAAGTAGAAGGATCCATTTGTGCAACTTACTTGCATTGTGAGACCACATACTTTTGCTCTCACTATTTTCAAAACTTCATGTTGTCACCGAGAAATCATAGGAATGAAACACAATGGCAAAGTCAAACATCCGAGTCAACATTATCAGTGTTTAAACAAGTCGGTCGTCACGCAGGAAAGGAGTGCACTCATTGGTTAACTGATGTTGAATTCAACTCTGCTCATGTGCATGTGTTAATCAATTTCACTGAAGTTAAATCGTATCTTGAGTAAGTTCTAATCCCATTGTCTACAACCTAAACGGTAAATTCCTTTTAAGCAACTTGTATTCACTGTATTATTAATCTTATCTTAACAACTCATTCCTTATAGTTGAGCAAATACCTCAAGCAACGTCTTCTGCCAACATATACCTCAAGCAACATTTTCTGCCAACAATAAAAACTAAGCCTAGGGGTCATGTTGAGTCAAATGAGGTGGAACAAGATATTCCCTATCAAGTTGATGAAATGTCGCATGTGTAAGACTCGTAAAATTTAATTAATTAAATAATTAATTAATTAATAAATACGGAAGGAGAAATAATTATGATATTAAATTATGGTTGGTATGACGTGGAAAAGTACTAGCTCAAGTGGTTGAGAGTACTTAAATTGTGTGAGAGGACTTGGGTTTGAGTCCTATGTATGCTAACTTTTGTGTTATTGTTTTGTTATTTAAATCTATGTAATCATGTTCTGGTATGATATGATGTCTGAATTGGATTTGTTAAGCATGAAACATGACTTGGTTGAATTGGTTGTGTAATTACTTTGTGATTGAAAGGTTATGGGTTCAAACCTTGGAGAACCAAACTAAAAACATTATTTTTGGCATTTTGGCTTTGAATTGAATATGAAAGGTTGGGAAAAACCCTAGATAGTTGAGAGGCAGCCTTGGGTAGCTGAAAAACAGAAAAATAGATCATAAAGGTCAATTAAATGGAATTAACAGTACCATTAGGTAAATTTCGTTTTGGGTAATTAAACTCTACTAAAAGCCAAGTTTAAAAGGGTAAAAAAGTGGCCAAATGGAAGGTTTTGGCAAGCTGGAATAGCAACCTGAATTAGAGCACGAAAATCAGAGAGATTGGTGAGGTTTGAGTGAGGTTCTGGTGAGGTTTGAGTGACCACATCAAGAAGGGGGATACGTAGTGATCATTGGAGTATCTCAAACAATTCAATTTAAGCGAAGGAATTCCAGGTTAGGGGAGCTTTTATACGTTAGAATTTTTATAAGTGCATTTGAATTGATGGATATATGTATAATTATGATTATTGTTCGTTTTTGGTTGAATTTTTGTGTTTTCTGGGAAATTTCCAGAAACCGCCTGGCAGACTGTTCATAACCGCTAGGCGGAGCATGTAATTATATGTGATCTGGGTTCCTGGACGAGGAACCGCCTGGCGGCACGCTCCCGGCCGCCAGGTGCTGCGTGAAGTTTTACATTTTTTGGGTTTCGCTGATGAACTGCCTGGCGATGATGAATTTCCGCCAGGCAATGCGAGTCTGTTGGGCTCGATTTCTGGTGATTTTGGGTGTTGTTGGGTTGAGATGATCGGGGAAAAACAACGGGATAGTGGTTACTGGAAGTTCTAAATTGTTTTCGACTGATTTTGATCGTAATGAAAGGTTAATCCGATGGAACAGTGAAATTGAGTTGTAGGGTTTGGGAATTGGCGGATTGGTAGCAATAAACTGGACAAAGCTTATTATAATAAAACTACTCTGTTGGAATTAGACTAAGCGTGGGCTGATGGCACTCGTATTAGGTTCTTGGAGAGGTTAGGAAGGAAAGGGGGCATCCATATAGTATGAGAATCATATTTGCAGGGGTTGTAAAACTGGGAAATTACCCAGAAATCTACGTGCCGCCTGGCGGCACGGGCTTTGCCGCCAGGCGCCTTCGTGGCAGTGCTGTTTTGGGGTGTTTGCGTGGGACAGTGAGGAAGTGGGGAGGAGCTTGAAGTCAAGTTGAAGAGTGAATGAAATTAGGAGGGTTAAGGATGGGAAATGAGAATTTTAGCAGCGAGAGGAATGGGTTGAGGTGGCAGGATTTGTTAACAGGTATTGGGTGGTTAAGAGTGGAAAGCTAGAGATGAACTCGGTAATGGTAATGAGCGAATTGTGAAATTGATAAGTGAGGAAGGTTAACATGAGATAAATCTGTTTATTCTATCAATACATACGGTGATATGTTACATGGATGGGAGTGGAAAATTTGGTTAGGGAGACATTCACTCGAGGAGTGATGTACTAAAGTAGTGTAACATTAGCTGGAATCTGAAGGTAGAGAATGTGTATGAGAGGGTAAGATTGAACTCAGTGGGATCTGTCTTGGAACGCAAAGCAGCGTAGTACCCTTAAATAGGAGGACCTTGATAGGAACGGGAAGTGTATCTTGTAGGTAAATCAAAAATGTTAACAGATGTGAGCGTGGTGGATGTGTGATACACTGAAGCTCTAACTATTAAACTTGGTTGAGAGACTAATGTGGTCTAGTTAGGAATTCCTGTGACTTAATTCAGAACAGTACAATAACCAGTGGTGCAACTGATACAGCGCCTGGCGGTTGGGGTTAGGCCGCCAGGCGATATCGAGGCAACAGTGAGGTCTGATGCAGGTGGTGCCTGGCGGTGAGGGAAGTCCCGCCAAGCGATAGAGAACGAACAGAAGCAATATGGGGTCGCATCCGCCTGGCGATGTGAACGTTTCCGCCAGGCGGTTGTTGCAGACTTTGTAATTCTTTTGGAGGCGCTTGGCGCCTGGCGGTACGTGTCCCCTGCCAGGCGGTCCGAAAGCTGGCAGTGTCTGGCGGCACGTGTCCCCCGCCAGGCGATTTATGCTACTGCAGCTTTGAGTTTGGATTATGATATTTGTGATCTACAGTGCGTCTAGTGATGCTTTAAGGGTGGGATTGCTGGTGTTCCTTGAGTTGTGGCTCGGAACGTATCCCTTGAGTTGTGGCTCGGGATAGGGGTTAAGCACGTGGTATTCCTTGAGTTGTGGCTCAGAATAACATCTCTTGAGTTGTGGCTCGGGGTGGCGGATGAACACGAGGAACCCTTGAGTTGTGGCTCGGGTTGGCGAGTGTTGCCGGTGTGAGTGTGCTGGTTGTGGCCAGTACGGATGGGTCCAGATAGATTACCCTCCTCAGTTGTTGGCTGACGAGTTTGGTAGTCTTGGGACGATACGAACTATGTTCGTATATGGGAACTCTACCTGGCGTTGCGGTGTATGGACCGTGGCATGTTTTTTCCCGCACGTGCTCTATCGGTTGTGGCCGATAGGTATGGCAGCAAGTCACCTTGAAGTAATCCTTAGACGATGTAGAACACGAATAAACTGATTCGGGGTCGGATTGCAGGAATAAAAATATAGGGCAATATGGGAAGTTAAGTTAAGTACTGTGATATGTATGCATATTTGATATATATGTTTATAGCATTGTATATATATGATTTATCTGCTAAGCTCACCCTATCTGCGTGTGTGTGGCGATGATCGTGTACGCGGTACACGAAAGAAGATGTTGATGATGCAGGTGGCTCTGGTGCAGCTTAATCGCGGAGAGGGGTTCGACTTGGGGAACTCTTATGTTTATCTTTTGTTTTTGAAAACATTTGTAAACCCTAATGGGTGACTTGATAATATTGCGATTTTGGTTTTGTAATGGATGTTATAAACTTTATCCGCTCATTTAATAAAGTTATAAATTTTCCGCGTTTTGGGAAAATGAGGTATTATTAAATGCGCTGTTTTTATTTATTTCTTTAACTTATAAATCCGTAATATCCTGACGGGATGTTACATCACTTTTTTGTAACATCCCTGGCTACCCCTCATTGGGCCCTAGAGGCTGTCAGGTTACTACAGCCCAATGCACCCCAACCCATCACCCTTCTCCGTCCATTCATACTGGGTGGGTTGTTGCCAGTGGGAATCGAACCCCCAACCTGACCTTTAACACCTCTGGCAAACCAGCAGATGCTACCATGCTTCTAGTAATCCTTTTAGGAAGCTCTAATATGCTCTCATGAAGAGTCATGGACTCATTACTCTCCCCTTCTTGGAGAGAATTTGTTGACGAATTTGAAAAACCTATATCAAAAGGAGAAGGATTACACATATTAAAAGTATGATTTCTGTTGTAGCTAAGGGGTAAATCTAACTCACGTACATTATATTTTATTCTCCTCACAACTTAGAAAGGGTCATCCCCTCTAGGGTGGAGCTTGGAATTCCTTTGAGATGGGAATCTATCCTTAATTAAGTGAAGTTATACGCAATCCACATCCTTAAAGGTGACCACATTTCTTCCTTTATTTGAAAACCTTTGGTATTACCCAACCTTCCTCTCTTTTACGTCCTTGACTTGCCCATGCAAGTCTTGGATTCTTAGATCTCTTATCCCATCTTGTAAAGTCCAAGCCTCTTGGGTAAATTTAATAACGTTGTTGTTAACACGATCAAATTAATACTACTAAACTATAACAACTTCAGTATTAGTAAGATAGTAGCCAAACAAATATAAAGGGTAAAGTCAATCCTAAATCATTTCCCAATGAACACGAAATTGATTCCTAGAAAATTAGTTGTTATTAAATCTATACACTAAAAGGGATAGTCAAATACAATAAAAATAATACAAAAAGATAAAGGTAAACAAAATAAATAAGATTTAGATAAGCAAGTAATGAATGAAAGAAGGAAATAAAATTAGAAAAAAAGAAGATAAAAACAATAATAAAGAAAATAGGTAGATTATGTTGCTTCTTAGAAATAGGATTTCATCATTGATTTTCTAAGGATTATTGTTATTGATTTATTGCCTAAGATTTCAAATTAATCAATGTAACTTCTCAATTAATTGTTGGCGTCCTCACTTTTAACCAAAGTAACTTCTCAATCAAAAGCAAGAACCTTTTAGATTAATCATAGCAAATTTAACCAAAGTAACTTAATTAAATATTACTATGCCTAATCATGTCTATTTTTTTACCTCTTATATCTAGTAAGCTAATTAACTAAAGTAACTTCTTGATTACATATAATTAAAAATTTCACCTTTAATCAAAGTAACTTTTCAGTTATTGGTAAAATCTCATTCAATCATATGAAAGTTTCTAACTTTAGTCAAAGTAATTTCTCAATTAAAATTAAAAACCCTTGCACTCTCATATGATTGTTATGATATCTAGATTTAACATTGTTCTCACTTGCTATTATATAAAAATCATTACTTTTACTTGATTAAGAGACAAAAGACATGGATAAATATAAATCACAACAAGAATCAAAATAACAAGCAAATTTATTCATATAACCTTAGAATCTAGTTAAGAAAATACAACAAAATCATCCCCAAAGGCTTAACAATCCATGGAACCTAAAAATAACAAAAAAATAGAAAAAGAGAGGGTGGAAAACGTGAAAGATGAGAGAGAGGAAAAAATGAGCCCCCCCTTAAGCTCTCTTAATGTGTTTTCGTAAGTCTCTTTATATAGAAATTGGATTATGCTTTGTTTTGGGCTTTTCTGTTGTTTTAATCTCTATTAATATCCTCTAATTACTTTTAAATAATCCAATATCTTCAAGATATATTTGATTGTTGGAGACTTAAAAAAATTTAAAAAGATCTTGCCAGATTCAAAAAGATTTGGTAAATATGATTTATGGATATTTACTAATATAATTAAATAAGATGATTATTAAAAATAATAAATAAAATATCTAAAGATATATTTACCCCAAATTATATTTTGTCATAAAAAAATTATTGAATTAGTTCCATTCTTTAACTTGGTGCAAAAATTTTCATCTTTGAAAGTCTAGTTTCATAAGATGGTTAGAAAGTGTTTTTATGTGGCTTGGACAGTTAGTTTCTCAAGTTTTTAGGCCAAACTCATTTTCATGTACCATACATCAAACAAGACATATAGTTCATGCCATATTCAAGTACCTGAAAGCAATGAAAGGAAAACTTCAAATAGGCATATGATAAAATGCTCAAAGAAAAGCTCAAGACAAAGAAAGACATTTGGAAGAAAATGTTGGCATGGTAACATTCATGCAAAGTTCTCGGCCAAACATCATATAGGCAAGAAAAGGAGTTTTTGATACTTAAACCTCAAATGAAGTGAAAAATTATACCCACCAAGTTGAACATCACCATAAGGGCGAGAGGTCTCCCAAAGACAAATCAAAACTCATAATCAATGGTTAGCACATAAAACACCATATTCAAAGAAAACATAAGCTCTAGATACCAAATTATTTAGGATTATCTTGATTCCTTTTAGGATTTATGAATATGGTGCGAGTGGATTAAGAAAGCCTAGTGAAAATTTCCACTAGACATTAAGATAGCAACTTATCTAGATATGAAGTTGCATTTCACATGGCTTAGAGAAGAAGAGAAATGGATTGAATCATAAAACAAAAGTAAATAGCGAATTAAACATAGAAGTCGAGACAAAATGAAAGAAATAAAGCATATAAAATGGAAAGGCAAGGAAATGGACAAGTGTGAGAAGCACGCTAGTAAAAGGTTAGGCTAGAAGCCATGGGACCTTGAAGATGAGTGGAAGGTGCCACCACTTGATTCTAGGTTCGAGATAAGGCTTAAAAGTATTCACTCCCAAAGGAGGAAACTCTCACAAGGTTGAACACAAGGGTGTCTATAATTTCCTAAAATGATAAACCCTTTTACAAGTGTTAAAGGACACCTTATATAGAAGTGTCTAGGGATCTTTGAGCAAAAACACATAAGTCTTAAAAGGGTTACAACGCAAATAACAAATCCTACGATCTAGAAGGTAAGACAAAATGATGTACATGGAAGCCTTCTAGAAAGCCTTCTCAGCCAAGGCAAGGCGGGATCATTCTCTAGATGCTTCTAGATGGATTGTTGGCTAAGACATATGGTCCCTCATTCTAGATGTTTCTAGAATGCTTTGCACATTCTCTCTCTTCCACATGTGCTCTAAAAAACGCCACATATGCGCCACCTCCTTTAGGGAAATTAAATGACCTACAAAACAAGTAAAATTGGATTAACATGTTGACTTAAGTTAAGTTAATCTTAAGTCAACAAGTTAACCTAAGATCTAGATCAACAAGTCAACTAAGAACAATCAACGAAGTCAACTTCATGGAAATCAAACTAAAGCAATACTAAATAAAGATAGAGATGGAAAAGCCACCCCTTTTGTCATGCTTCTTGTAACTCTCCTTGGGATGGCTTCCATGGTGCTAGATGTGATGGTCATGCCTTCATCACAAATAGATGGAAGGTTAACCATCCATTATGTTCTTATACAGTCTAATGAGGCAAAACTTGTGGTTGATGAAGCTTAATGTGCTACTTTTTGGGTGCCTTTGCATAATACAGAGGTTCAATTAGTGGGCTCGGCTTTAGGCATATTTTTCGCTTGACCTAGATATTTGGTCATTATAGTCTCAATACAGGCACAACCTGTTGATAATGATGACATGATAAAAGCGGATAATAATCCCATATCAGAGCTTCTAACCATATTACCTAGGTTAAGAGGAAACTCACATAATTACGGTGAGACTTTAGAGTCTTTAGAATCAGTACTAATGATGTCCCACTATACATTTCCTTACTTGATTCATTGGACACTGTATCTTAAGTATATTTACCATATTTTAGATATTACATTTAACTTATAATTCATTGTATTAGGTACATAGACAAATTGATTTTGGACCAAGGCAAATCTTCAAGTGTATGGATTGATTGATCCTCAGTCCATGTAGAAATATGGCAAAACTAAGGTGCAAATCTAACAATAGCAAACATGGATAGGTGACTCACAAAGAAATATTTACTCTACTTTATACATTGAATGATTAATTTTAATGATTATGTGATTTTTTTTTATTATGACAATTATTCAACTAATTATTTGTCATTCATTGTAGGCCTCATTGGCAACTTACTAAGGGATTACATATTAGTGTCGTTTTGTTCACTTCGCAAATAAACTAGCCACAAAATTAAGAGATTGTTACAAGGCTAAATTTTACATTTTTCATTACATTTCACAACTATAAGACACTCATTGCTAAAATATGCTTTTACTTTAATTAGAGTTGTGACTGACCCAAATGTTTTAAGTGGAAGGGGTAGAACAAGGTCACTTTAATTTATACACTTTAATACATAGAATAATAAGTGGAAAAGGTAGAACAAGGTTATACATATTTTAATACATATAATTATTTTATGTAATAGTTGTATCAATTAATTTGCTTCACTTATTCGTCATTTTAGTGTTGATTCTTGTGGTTTCCATAATCAAATTAAAGAGCAGACATCTAATGTAGTGATAGGTCATCCAATATGAAGTCGAAAAATGTATATTGCATAAGAAGTCAATATAAATTAAGCATGGATGGGGTTAGTCAACCCAAAGTCATCTCTCAACAAATTTAGATAACATGTGTGCATTCAAACATAAAAAGTCATTAATCATAAAAAAGAAATCACCACATAGATGACCATATAATGAAGTTCAATAAACCAAAACCTCTAGTGAGACTCGTCTGATTGGATTGGCAAGCGTTTATCAAGGCTTAACAACTTATTCTTACCATTAATTTTAGTTGAAGCTTAGATAATACCAATTAGGCACATTTCAATTGAAAGAATATCTTTAGTCTCAAATACCCTTCAAGAAAGCTATGGTTATATGTTTTAAATGTTAGTAAAAGTGTAATCATCAAGTGTAATAGGCAAGCTAATTCGTTCGAATGTGGCTAGTACATCATATACTAGACGAGAGCCATCATTTGGACGAGTGTTATTGAAGTGTTTATTACATTTATGATTACTACATACTAATGTAAGTGAAATGTTTTAGGTTTTCAACGATCAATCTGCTTTATCACAACAGAACATCAACCAAATACGAGAACAATGAGCAACCTTGCTCCTAGCTTATATAAACTAGTTCAGGTTATTTTGTTTGTTAGCCTTTTTTTAGGTAATATTAGACCTCTTCATTTAAATTTTGTTAAAAGTTATATTGTATTTGGAAAACTTTTGTATTTCAAGTTTTGGTTTAAGCTAAAACCAAATGCATTTTTATAAAACATGTGTAAAATTTACATTGGACCATGCATTGACCATCATAAAGTTACATTAGACATGACTAGGCTTGATGTAAAATTACATTGGGCAATGTATGGTCCAACGTAAATTTTTCACTCTTTTGCTCTAATATCCCAGTTATTTACATCAGATTCATTGAAGTTTTATGTAAATATGAAGCTTTTATGTTGGGGCTTAAGTTTGAGTAAATGTATGCCACCCGTTTCTTTGTCAAAGTGTTACCTAGTGTGAAAAGTCAAACATATATGACGTGAAAAGCCTATTCTATGATAGTGAGTAAAGGCAAATCACAAATGAAGGAGAAGAACAACAACCATGGAGAGAAAGCGCAACGGAAGGAGAAGAATGTTGATGGTAACACATAAGACAAAATGACAAGTTATCAAGTGATGAAGGAACATCGGATGCTTAAAGACAAGCGTACTCTGAAAAAACAGAAAAAAGTAAGGGGATTGTGTGGGTTGGAGAAACTAGAAAGGGGCATAGATGAGTACAACGACAAGATCAAGTGATTGATAACAAAACTAAACATAGATGTCATATGAGGTTGGTAGTCTTATTAATTCCATACCTGATATTGATATTAATAATTGCAATATATTGCAATTATTAAGGAACAAACCTATAAAAGTAACTAGCATATGGAATTTGGGCAAAGAGATAGGAATTCATATCAAGGAAATTAGAAGAAATGAAGGGATTTCAACATGAGAAAATTATAATGAGGAGGATAAGAGAATAAGTGCCAAATGAAGATTGTATCATTGAATGGAAGGGGATTAGGGAGTAAGGTAAAAGATATTTAAGAGAAATTGTGAGGAGGGGAAGAGATGAAATGTTGTTCCTTCAAGAAACAAAGTAGATATAATTAGCAAGTAAACTTGTTGTGCTATGTGGGGGATAAGTATACAAAATAGAAACATAACCCATCTCAAAATGTTGAAGGGGGAATTTTAACCATTGGTGCAAAGGGTTATTTACATGTGAAAAAATAGTAAGTAGGAAGAGTTCTTAATTAATATAGCCAAGTGGGGTCCAAATAATACATTGACAATAGTGGTGGTAAATATGTACGCTTTTGTTGCCTAGTTACTAGTTTCACATTCATGGTTTCTTCGTTCTTCATTTTCATCAATTTTTTCACATTGTTATGAGACCATTGATTATGGAAGAAGGATCTATCTCATTAGTGGATGAAGAAGAGATGGTAACTTGACTTATAGTAAGAACTAATGACTTGAGATAAATATTACTCGAATCTCATAGTAGACATCAAATGTTCTTACAAAAAGATAGAAAAATTCTAGATGAGTTGTTGAAAAAGAAAAAAAATTTTGGGTGAAGCTATAGACTACGAAGAGTTCTAAATGAGGACATTTAAGTACTTAGTAAAGTTTTACCTCTAGAAGACTCTTTGACACTTAAGAGCACATCGGTAAAAAAATGCATTTTAACTTAGTGGTCTCTTTCATATTTCATTTCCTTGTAAATTTAAAATATTAACTCATGTTTAAAATAAAGTTTTTCCATTACATGATTCATGGCAACTTTGATATTTTTAGGAAGTTGATTTGTTTCTAGTGAAGTTCTTTTCCTTTGGTTTAATGTTGATATTAAATTGACTTATAATTGAGTTTTGAAATTACTAAGCTTTGCCCAAGAGTGCAAAAGAATAAGTGTGGGGCTCTGATGAGTGCAATTTTATGCCCTTATTTAACCTTTCAACTTGGCTTCTTAATTGATTTTTTGTGCTTAAAAGATTGTTTTAATTAGGATTCATTATATTTAGGTTTATTGAGCTTGTAATTTAAACACATGTTAAAAAACAACTTTTTAGTTGTATACATATTCTTTGGATATTATATGAGGTGTGTTAGTGCAGCTGTATCTAAGACAAGCTCATGGATGTGAGATACAAATTGGTTAAAACCTTATGATACCTTCACTAATAAGCAAAAATACTAGACAATCAATGCAAGCAGTCAAGCCAAGTACCACATGAAGATGGCAAAGAGAGTATGAAAAATTGAAGAAAGAAGAGTTCTTTAAAAATTTATGGTGCCTAGTGCCACAAGATGTGTGCCCAACGAGCTTGCTAGTTTGTGAGTGAGTGATTTACACTAATAACATGTGCCTAACGCCAGGTGAAAAAAAATTGGCTTAGCAAGACAACACATGGCTTAGCGAGAAATGGAGGAAAGCCAATAAAAAATTGCTTATGCAATTTTCTCTATCTTTTTCAATTGAAATAACTTTAATCAGTGGTGGGCGGATCTTGATCAAAATTTTTGGAAGAGTCAAAAGAATATACTCAAAATTTATATATTTAATTACTAACACTACTTCAATAAAAATAAATACATAATTTAATATAGCTATAACTATAAAAGAAATTACATATATTTAAAAGATTGCTTATCATTTTTTTAATATTATTGAGCTCATTAATAGTTGAATCATAACTAAATTTTTCAGCTATTTTTTATTTTCAATGTAAAAACCTTATTATCTGCAAAATATTCATCTTCCATTTTATTAATGTTCATAGATTGATTCAAAAGTTTTCAAAAGCTTTCATATTGTTATGCGATGAACAACCATATTTTTCTGTTTTCATCTTCATCGATAGTTTCTCTTTTGTCACTTTTAAAATATGAATTTATTCTTTTGTTTTTCATCAATCTACCTATTTAAAAAAGAAGGTTAAGAGTAAAAATAATTTATCATAATGTATTAAAAAATCAAGAGACATAATTACTAAAAAACTTATGATAATGAAGTCACAATTAAAAATCAGTTATGATAAAGCACATAATACACTACTTTTTCTTCTATATTCATAAAAAATGAATATACAAAAGAGTCATGAGATAGAAAATAGTGTTAAATATTAAACAAATATTTTACTATTAAATGAGACAAGAGAGAGTTACCTTTTATTATTTATTAACATTAAATATTGTATTTAATAAAAATAATAAAAATATAACTAATTTAATTTCCATTAATTTTCAATATACTACTACCTAATTTTAAAAGATATATATAATTTAAAATACATTTTAATTTTAAAAAAAATTACAATACATATAATTTAAAAAAAATTCAAAAAGTTTGGGGGGACTATGACCCTCCCTTGCCCCTTATATGCTCCACCTTTGACATTGATGATGCAATAATCTTTATGATAAAAGTTAATTTGAGACAAATATATCTTTAGATATTGGTTTTGACATTTTTAAATATTTATCTTATTTAGTTATACCCATAAATATCAAAATACATAAACTATCAAATCCTTTTAAATATGGCAAATCTTCCTTAAAGCCTTTTTTAAACTCTATAACACTCAAATAAATTATGGAGATATTGGATTTATTTAAAATATATTTTAAGGATATTACATTAACAGAAAGAAGATTTCAACATTAGAAAAGGTAGAAAAAAGACATATATAGTCCATTTCGATATAAAGAGACTTAGGGGAATTCACTATAGGACTTCTTGGTTAATCATCTGGGTTGATTTTGTTGTAATTTATTAATGAGATTCTAAGGTTAATGAATGAAATTGTTTGTTCTTTTGATTTCTGTTGAGATTTATTTTTATTTATGTCTTTTATATCTTAATCAAGTTAAAATAATGATTTTTACATTAGCAAAGTGAACATGGTGTTAAATATACATAGCATAACAATCATATGATTCAAAGGGTTTTTAATTTTAATTGAAAACTTAATTTTGTTAAGGTTAAAAACTTTCATGTGATTGAACGTTTTTTTTTTAAATAGTTGAGAAATTACTTTGATTAAAGTGAATACAGTTAGAATTAATGAAGAAGTTATTTTGATTAATTAGTTTTTTAGTTGTATAAAAAATAAAAGAATAAATAAAAAATAATGTTTGATTGAAAAGTTATTTTGATTAAATTTATTATGATTAATCTCAAAAGTTTTTACTTTTAAATGAAAAATTATTTTTATTAATTGTAAAAATATAAACAAATTAATTGAGAAGAACAAGAATAAATTAAATAATAATCGTTAGACAGCATATTACAAATACTATTTGAAAAAAGCAATGAAATCATCCATTTTTGTTTTATTGTTTAAGTCTTTTTCATTTTTTTTTAATTCTTTATTTAATTTAATTTAATTTAAATTTTAAATTTTCTTTTTCTTGTTATGTTATTTGTCTAATTCCTTTTTATATGTTTTATAAAAACTAATTTATTATAAATTAATTTCATGTTGGGAGATAACTTTGAGTTATCTTTACTCATATTAATTTTTTTTACTACTTTTTTAAAAATACTAAAATTATTATAGATAAATAATATTAATTTAATGGCTTCAATATCGTTATAAAATACTCGTATGAATGGATGGGAATGAATGCAATTTCAAAATGTCGGTGTTTCAATAGTAATTCCCAAAATTTTCATAATAGAAATATGAATTAGGAGGCTCGGGTACTCTTAAACCAAGTACACACCAAGGAAGGTTAAATTTTCGGAAACACTAATTATGCTGTTTTTAATATGTACCTTTTATGAAAAATAATTGGATAAACAAAGACGAGAAGTGAAATATTTTTCGTAAACATATATAGCTAATGGTATAAATGGGTCCAATTAGAAAGATTGGACCGATCGATTGACCAACCAAATTGAACGTAAGAAATATTGATTAAAAACCTACCATACCTGACTTATTAATATTAAGTTATTAAACATAAGTTAAAAAATAAAAAAGACGAATTTTAATCTAATCCCACCAATCAACGGATAAAATTAAACTGTTAAATAAGCAATTTATAAAGGATTTAGATCAATCTAATAACTTTCACTTTTAGTCTCTTCATCATGCCCATTTATAGTGCATGCAGATTAATAAAGTAGGCCAAGAAAGTACAAAAGTCAGGTGCACATGTTTTGTCTTAAGTTTCCCAATAAGAAAATATGGGAAGTCAAGAGACTATAGAGCAATAATTAATTAGGAAAAAAATTATTTGACACTCTTCTTAAAAATACATTCATTTTACACTCCTTTATAATGATATAATAATATATATTATATTTTTAAATTAAAAAATATAAATTAAAATATAATTATTTTCAAATATATTTTGTATTATATGAAGTATCATCACCCAATTAATGAAGCATTTGGTGGAAAGAAACATTAGGAGCCATAATTTAGCATGCAAAAGTTTATGAGGTTGAGAAAACAAAGTGGGAGTGGGGAAGCACCATGCAATGGATACAAATGTAAGAAAGCATGGTGGCACTAAAAAAAGAATAGCAGCCACCCAATGAGACGAGGTCCAAATTCCAAACCCAACAAAGCAAAGCAAAGCAAAACAAAGCGGTGCAAACAACTTTACTTTTTGGAAAGGCACTAAAGCTATTTTCTGCACCTTGATGTGGCTTATGCAGCAATGGAATATGTATCAGAACAAAGAACAAAGATGTTTCATCAAATTAAAATTAGTTTCTTAACGTGTAAGTTCTGGTTAAAGTAATGGAGATTGATGGGGACATGCTCCCACCCTAAACGAAAAGGTTGGCAACTTGGCCTTGTTTTCTCCATTCCCACTACCCCCAAAGTATCATGGTAACTGGCAAACTTTGCTTTATTTCTTTATTTTATTATTTTTATAAGCTCACCTTTTCACCTGTTATCTTCACTCAATGCCTTACTTTATGAGATTTATCAACCTCTATTCTTTCACGTTAAAACCCGCCACCTAATTTGTCACGTCAACTAGTGGTGGGCACAACAAGTCACACGGTGGTGAAAGCTTGCTAATAATATTAGAGGCTAATTAATATTTTTCATAACTTTTGAAAAGTTTGATTTGGAGAAAAATAATTCAAGTTATTATTTATCAATAAGAACAAAAACAATGTCACGATTTTAACTGTCACAATTTTAATTTATGATGATTTTAAAAACTGTCATAATTTGTGTCGTTATAAAGTATAATGTGATGGTTTTATGCAAATAATTGTAACAATTGTCATTTACTATATTGTATAAAGTAATGGTTTCCTGAGTTAAATTACGACAAATTTGTTATAATAAAACAAAACCAAAAGATATTATTACTTTTCATTATACTAGAGACATTACTAGCCAACCAGATATTAAAACTTTTCAATTTGATCATCGTAGTTTCTATGATCAAATTAAGTAGAATAGAGCATATATTATATTAAAATAATGAATTTAGATAGTGTTAGTCAATTCAAGTCATCTCCTAACAAATTAAATCGAAATTTCACTAAATCAACACTTATAAAAATATGCGATAAAATTGAAAACATCAATATAAAGATTGGTTTCAACTCTTTCATAGTTAAACTTTTCATGAATTATCGTATGATTATTAATCTTTTGTCTTAAACTAAGCAAACAAGAGATTATTAGTAAATAAGTCTAAAATGATAATGCTTCCAGTATGTTGATATTATTTTATATGTTAAAAATTGAGAATTTAGAGAAGTTAATGAAAAGTAATTATAGAGAGAGAAAATTGAAATAAATATAATGCAGGTAGGGATGACAACGGGGCGGGGCGAGGACGGGTTTCGCTATCCAATATCCATTCCCACAGAAAAAATTCATCCCCATCCCCATACCCAAACTCAACGGGTATCAAACTTTTATCCCATCCCCACCGGGTAACGGGTATAATCTCGTACCCATACCCGTACACGTGTTCTAACAACTTCAATATTAATTTTTATAAGAGAAAAAAAATTACGGTAAAGAAAACATAATATTATCAAATATTCAATATTAGAAGGATGATTGTTTCTTCCATATCAAATACTTTGAAATAAATTATATTGTCTACATGTTATATTTGAATACCAAATAAAATTTCATGAGAACTAAAACATTTATTAAATTTGCAAATTGCAACATTATTGAAACTTAGTTGATAAAATTAAAAAATATTTCAAAAAAATATAAAAGGAAAACAAATATTCAAATTAAAATATATTTTAAATGTTTGTTTAGTTCAATTTTTTAAATTCTAATAAATCTCTTTTTTATACACTAATAAAAGTTATAGTACATCACTTGATCAAAATGACACAAAGAACAAATAATAAACACAATAATAAAATTTTGACATAAATTTTGTATCTTTTGAACTTCAATATATGTTGGATAGTGACAAAAATATATTCATAGCAATTACATTAAATTTGTATATTGTAGTAAATAAAAATTGTTTATACAATTAAAGTGAAAAAATTACAATATGATTAAAATAAGTTATCAAATAAAAAAAATTAGATAGAATATATCAAAATATTATTCTACATGACGAAAATAAACAATAAATACAAATATTAAAAAACTAACAAATGTGTGTTTGAGAAATAATTTGAGAGACTATCGAAAGAAATCGCACAAAGTAATCAAATGTATAATTAAGGTATGATAAGATGAAAAATATCTTAGAGAACAAATTATTAAATTATGTTTGAAGTGGTTAAAATTAAATAGAAATATCATTAGTGCCCAAAAAATTTGTGACTAAATTACAAATAAATTAATAATTAAATTGGTCACTAAATCAAGTACCGATTCAATCATTGAATCGATCACTAATTTAATCATTGATACAGACAATAAATCAACTACTACCACCAATGACGAAAAATAGTGATTGATATGGGTTAATGACTAAATCAGTCACTATTTCATGTTTTTCTTGTAGTGAATTATCATATATTATTCCTAAATATCATGTATATATATATATATATATATAATTTTAACCACTTCAAACATAATTTAAAGTGAAAAAATTACAGTATGATTAATAATGAGTTATGAAAT
>Ga0209589_1005876_pt1 | contig 20645 bp, 8 predicted proteins | sample CowpeawhiteBW_FD_187525 | JGI IMG/M metagenome (GOLD analysis project Ga0209589, IMG submission 187525) | Root nodule microbial communities of legume samples collected from California USA - Cow pea white BW (SPAdes) (version 2) | ecosystem: Host-associated > Plants > Roots > Nodule | place: USA... | reverse complement strand
TTTAGATTATTTAATAAATTATAAATAGTTTAGTAATTTAAGCGGGGACGGGTATTTGGGCGGGTATATATATATCCCCATCCCCATCCCCATCCCCAGTTGAAAATTTCGGGTATTACCCATACCTATACCCATACCCAGTCAAAGCGGGGATTCCCCGTTAAAACGGGACGGGTTCGGGTGATACCCACGGGCACGGATTTATTTGCCATCTCTACTCTGAGATGACAGTGAATAAATTGATTAAGCATGAAAAACAGGAGATAACTTCATAATTAATGTTTTTCAGTTAGCTGAAATGCCTAGGCTTAAACGCGAAAAACGTTATGTAGTCTTAATCTCTCAATTGTCTTCGTCCCCTTAAGTAAAACTTCTTACTTCCTTGTCTTCTTCACTTAGGTAATTAATGTCCTCATTCTTACCTAAACTCTGTACCAAGGCCTCAGCTTATTACACAAATTAACAAACACAACATTAAATGCTTATTGCTTTTTTCTTTCTTTCTCTTTCATTATGTCACTTAAATTATTTTTTAGTCTTTTAAGTTTAATCAATATAAAACTTTAATTATTAATATTTTATGTGAATAGGTAATTAATATGTGTTCTGGTAGTGTGATAATAATTGAATGATACATTAACAATGGACTAAAATTATTTAATTTTATAAAATTGGATATCTCACAATTTGCTAAGAAAAAGTAAATCATGTTAGGATGGCAGCAAGCTAAACAGAACAAAACTTCCCCAACATCATGCAAATAGATACAATATGAGAAATCTTTTCTTGAGCAAATATCACTAGTGCATATTCATCTTGAACAGGTGTTGGATCCAAATTTCCAAGAATACAATATTGGACTAATGTGTCATTCTCTGTTTCCATTTTCTTAATTATCCACCCATGGTGCGTCTCAAAATGCATCCTATCAGAATGAAGAACTTTCAAAGCATAAGCAACACCACTAGTAAGTGGTCTTTCAAATGTTGTACTCTATATATTCTCGAAAAATATTATATAGTGAAACAGAAGTTCAGTGTTATTTTTCCTTACTTTTTCTCTTTTCTTTTGTTATTTTCATTCAAGATGGATAGTATTACAACAAGAACAACATGGGAAGGATCATAAATATAACATCGTTTGAAAACGGAAACCAACACTATGCAATATTCACCATATTCAAACCTTACAAGTCTACCACACTCATTCGCTCTAAAATGACATTAATATATATATATATATATATATATATATATATATATATATATATATATATATATATATTAATATATATACATATATATATATATATATATATATATATATATATATATATATATATATATATATATCCGAATATAGACCAACTTACACATATCAAGCTCGGTCACCAATTTCTCTATCATTATGAGAAAACTATCCAAAAAAAACTCAAATTGTAAAACCCTAAATCATCTCTTATGACAAAAAAAATACCCCAATTCGCGAAGGGTTTATGAATCCTTCCTTGTGCGCTTCTTTCTAGTTTGTGAAGGGGGTTATGTTTCGTGGACGTCAACTAGTTATGGTCAGACCTATGATGCTTTACTTTTCTCGTGGTTGCCTTAACTGCCAAAGAACTTCAACCTCGTTGGGATGCTTTGCCTTCGACAAACCTTAGTCGCATTGTTGTCGACGGCGTACGGCTGCAGTGAGCTTCGGAGTTGAAGGTCGACGTGAGCATTTCACTAATGGTCACATTTCCAGTGAAGGGAGTTACAGTGAAGGTCAAGATTGCAATTGAAGGTCACGTTTTTTTAAGTAAAATTTTGTATGAAAAAATTTTGTTAAAGCTTATCATATTTATCTACAAAATTTTTGTACGTAACTAATTTTTGTTATCAATGAATTATAATTTTATCCACCCGAAATTTTTGCATATAAAATTCATTTATTTACGAAAAATATTTCGTAGATAATTAAAAAATTTCTTGTAGTGAATCATGACATAGAGACAATAATATATATAAAATTCATTTATTTACGAAAAATATTTCATAAATAATTAAAAAATTTCTTGTAGTGAATCATGACATAGAGACAATAATATATGTCAGTACATTTGAATGTATTAAAGAAAATTAAATAAATAAAAGAACTATGTAAAATATAAAGGTGAAGAATATTCCTAAGCAAAATATTTGAGAAAGTTTGAAGATCACAAACAGTTACAAAAACAGTATTTTCATTAGAGTGTTTTTACAACTGTAAAATATGAAAGAGTAAAAGTAGAGATGTCAAAATGGGTTTTAACCCGTGAGCCAACTCGGCTCACTACGGGTTCGAGTTGGATTGGGTTGAGAAAAATTCAACTTTTTTAAAAGTGGGTTGAACTCAACCCGACTCACTTAACCCACAAATTAAACGAGTTCGAGTCGGGTTGAAAGTGGGTTGACCCACTTAACTCACCAATTTTTTTACAATCTTTTTAATTTTTTTTTAATTTTTTTTTATTATTTCTTTTAATTTTTTTAATAATTATTTACTACTCCTATTATATTTGTTCACAATTTCATATTTTTAAATGCTAGAATGTTGCTTAATTATATTTGAATAGTTTGAATATTTAATTAATTTGATTGTCAAGTTATATATGTTGATACTTTAATCTTTAACTATTAGTAAATTACTCAAGTAACCGTCTTATAAACATTTTTTTCTAAATTAGCATGAAAAAAATGTATAGTTTTTTTATTTATATTTTGTTGAATAGGATGACAGAAAATTTGTAATATTAGCCATGTTTTCTTAGACTATATGGATACTTTCTTGGAAATAATTTTTCATATATTGGTGGTGAGCATGATCAAAACATTGGTTCTTCATTTTACTATGATTGTCATCTCATGGGTTACTTAAAAATTTATTTAAATATTTGAATACTAAAAAATAAATAAATAAATAATTTTTTAGGTGAGTTGGTGAGCCAACCCACTTAACCCACCAACCCGTGGTGGGTTGAGCCAGGTTACAAAATTTCTGGCTCACCATAAAGTGAGCCAGATTGGGTTCACTCATTTTCAACCCGGCTCGTGGTGAGCCAAACCGTGTGAGCCGGCTTGACTCACTTTGACATATCTAAGTAAAAGGTTGTCGTCTAAATATATCATGAAAAATAAAATATATCTTAGGTTAAATTACTCTTTTGGTCCTTGTATTTGTCAAGTAGTGTCAAATTGGTCTTTCAGTTCTTTTTGTATCAATTTGGTCATTATTTTTTTTAAATGATTCAATTTGGTCATTGTCATCAATTTTGACCAAACAATGTTAAAGTTAATGTCACGTGTCAATTTGTGATTTTTTAATTTTTTTTACACATTTCATTTCACAATTGTGTCACGTGTCAAAATGATTCAATTTGGTCCATATATTTGTTTTTAGTTTCAATTTAGTTCTAATTTTTGTAAAAATGAAGAAACATTGCCCCTTCTTCAATTGAGACTCAATTTATTTTTTGTATAAATCTTATGGTGATATTCTTACTAAAATTTACATTTTTATTAAATATTTGTAGAAATATTTTTAAACAAACTTTTTGTTTTTAGTTTTATTATTAAATAAAGTTAAACCTCAAACCGAATTTCAAAAATTAACCATTTTTGTCATCATATATAAAGGAATTAAGTGTACCATATACTACAAATCTAGTGAAGATTAAAAATAAAATAACTTGTCGCACATAAGTTTAGGAACTAAATTTCAAGTTCAAAATAAAATATTTACACATATTATTTATTTATATTATTTTAAGTACTATTTTATAGTTTATTTTTTAATGTTTATATTATTGAAATAAATAAAGAATTTATAAGTCATTTTATTATTTTAAAATAATATAAAAATAACAAGTTATATAAATTTAAAACTTTTCATTAATTTTTTTGTGAATATTTTTTTATAAAACTATTAATAAAAAAACTTACCAATTCAATTTCATAAAGAAAAAAAGTAAGTAATAATTTTCTTACAAAAAATCACTCATAAATTTAAAATTAGTAAAAAATTACTAGCAACATTTAAATTCTAATTAAAATGGACTTATTTTTTTAAATAATTTTTTCACAAGAAAATTTTTTATGAAAGTTTTTATAAATTTCTTTTCATGTGAACATTTGATGGGATAATTTTTTACAAAAAACAAATAATAAGATTTTTTTAATTCTATCGTAATTAATTATTTAATCACTCTTCATTCAAAATCCTTAATAAAAAAAGTGTTTTCTTGTCGTTTTTTTTTTTTGTAAACAAAATCTTCGAAAAACCCACCAGGGAATATAAGAAATTCTAGTATTAAGTTGTGAAGCAGAATCGGGAGAAGGTAGAAAGTTATGATGAGGTCATGGAAGTATCTGCAAAAGGAGTGAAACTACACAAATTAAGAAGGCTACAAAAACTTTAACATCAAAAGAGATGGATATATATAAAAAGTGTGTTCTTCACACTCCTCAGATTAGCAAATTCATCATGGTTTGGAAACTTGACCTTTGACAGCTTTAATCAGGTATTCAATCTCATCAGCAACTTCTTTCATGGAAGGCCGTTTCTGCCTCTGATCATCCAAGCATGAAACTGCGAGATACCCCAATGACTTCATAGTTTCCAATTCCAAATCACTAGCTCCCTCTTTAAGCAAAGGATCAACCACATCCATCAACTTCTCCTCAACCATTTTCCTCTTCCCATACATGGCCAAGTTCACACTCTCTTCTTCCCTGTTGAAATCAATGGCTTTCTGAGCAGTGAGCAACTCCATCAGCACCACTCCAAAGCTATAAACATCGCTCTTATCAGTCAACTGAAAGTTACGATAGTACTCAGGATCTAGGTACCCCAGTGTCCCTTGGGCACTGGTGAAGATATGGCTCTTGTTTTCTTCAGCCAACTCAACAAGCCTTGATAACCCAAAGTCAGAAACCTTGGCATCAAGCTTGTCATCAAGAAGAATGTTGCTTGATTTCACGTCTCTGTGGTAAATGGGTGGCACCGCTGAAGAATGCAGATACGAAAGCCCTTCAGCTGTTTGGTGCGCAATTTTGAGTCTTTGGTGCAGTTTCAGGGGTTCCCTTGTGCCACAAGAGTGGCGATGAAGGTAATCGAAAAGGGTCCCATTTGAAACGTACTCGTATATCAGCAAAGGGTGTTCAAGTTCCAAGCAACAACCAAGGAGTCTCACCAAGCTTCTGTGGTTTACTTGGCACAGAATTCGAACCTCGTTTTGCATCTGATCAATGCCTTTGGTGCTTCCGAGCTTCGCACGCTTGATTGCAAAGACGGTTCCATCATCGAATGTCCCCTTGAACACTTCACCGAATCCACCAGTTCCGATCAGGTTTTCTCGGGAGAAATTGTTCGTTGCCTTTCTTATCTCTCTGCCAGTGAAGATTCTGGATGATAAAGCACTCGCTTTCACACTTGAGACTTCTTTTCTCTTACTGATTTTAGCCTCCTTTGTTTTTCCTTTTGCTTGGTTATGCTTCTTGTAGAAAATCACTCCTATGATTGCTAGAACAAAGACTATTCCTCCTATGGAAACAACCACTGTCCAAAACAAAGTTCAGCCAAAATGATCAGTGACGACAAAATTGCATTTGACACATATCTGAACCGAAACATATACAAAGATAAGAGATAGCTAACACTATAACAAATAACATGGTTAAAATTTTAAAGATAATCGTATTATAACAATTAAATTTTGATAACTCTCTTATAATTTAAGTGCACATATTTTGAGTGAGTTTGAAATATAAGAAAATAAAAAAAATAGAAGAATGAAAAATACTTAAAAAATAAAAATAAGCAAAAATTGTCAATTATAGTATAATTTTTCAAATTTTAATGCTTACATCACACACAGAAAACTCATAAAATTTCGGGATTTTATCTTTTTATGATCTATATTTCTGTTAGTGTTTATTCTTCTCATCTCACCTTCAAGTAGTCGAAAACTTTTAGATTTCGTGATGTGAGAATCTTATTTTTATTGGATTTGTCGGTCAAAAGATTACAAAGAGAGTTGCATAGAATTCTATAAAAACAAAAAACTGAAACATATAATCATATAACAAAATCTATTTCTAACGAGTTCAAAATAATAATACGTGACTAGAATAAAGGAAAATAATAATAAGTGGTTAAAATAAAGGAAACAATATATTAATGGTAACAAAGTCAGGTTAGAACCTATCCTAACGAGATTTTTTAAACATTTTATTTTATTTATTATCGGACAGCTAAAGGACTATCATTAGTATTTAGTCTCACGCATAAGATATATATACTTTAGATGAAAAGATGTATTGAAAGTCTCATATCAACTAAAAATAAAAATAATTTACAATATATAAGTAGATGCAATTCTCAAATATTATAAGTAATAGGGTTGAATTAAACTTCAAGTTTTCTTCTTATAAAAACTTACCACTAATTATGTCTTTTCATACAATATAACAAAGGCTTTATTGTTAATCTTGCAAAATTGTATAGCAAGTATCTCAACTGTTAAATATTGGCTTATAGCAGAAGAAAACTACAGAGGCTGATACAGACATACCAGGCACAAGCATCTTCTTTTTCTTTCGAACTTTGCAGTGGCTGTCTTTCCCATGTCCTGTGCACGTTCTGTCTGCATGTTAAAAAAAATCAATTAATTGATTTCTTTTTCACGCCAAGTTGATTGAAGAAAGGAAAAATATATTTATGTTATTTCATTAAAAATATAAAATATATATGTTTTAAAATTAAAAGGTGAAACACCTATGATTCTTCACTTCTTTTAATAAAAATTCACCTAAGTTGTTTTCAAAAATTGACAATAACATATTAATTGAAATTTAAATAATTTGTTTGAAATTAAATATTAGTTTTAAAATATAAATTTTTTAACGGAATTATAGAACTATTAAATGATTCAATTGTGAGAAATTAAACTCATATGTTAACTTAGTAGAGCAACTGAAATTCTTAATATCCTTTTAAGATAATGTTTTGCTCCCCCACAACCATTTTGTTTAAAATATACAATTAAAGCAAACCATAAAAGTTTGAAAGGTGAACTTAAATCTATTTGATATTTGAAAACAAAAATGAAAGTTCGTTATTTATTACTAATTAAAATTTATTAAATAATATATCTTTAAATGTTAAAAGGTAGACTAATGAAAAATAAATAAAAATTATGGCCATACTGTGTGTCTGAGTTTGTGGTTGACACGAACCATTGATGGGGTCCCACCCAAACCCAGCATTGCAGAAGCACCTTTGCACCCCATCCCTGGGCCCCACTCCACATTTCGAGTTCAACAATTCCTTGCAATCTATAGGTACCTTACAAACCGGTTCCTGTGGTGCCACCCACTCGATCCCCACCCCACTCTCCGGCCACCGCTTGCCCACAGTCGCCGCCGTGCCGTTGAAATCCACAAAACTCTCATACGCCGCGCACTCTCCGCCGTGCAAGCGAATCGCGAACTCTTTGCGGGCCCCACCGGTCCGGTACTCGCAGCACGTGCCAACGGCCACGCTCCCGCACGCACCGAAATCTGCGTGCTCCTTAATATAACTGTGGCACGCGCTGCTTGGGGAGCAGTTCATCGAAGGCGCGTGGGCGGTGCAGTTGAAGAGAAAAACAGTGTTCCCGGAAGCCACGCTGAAAGGAAGGGTCTCGTTCAGGTGCATGCCTTCGCTGTGGAAGTCCGTGGACACGCACGTTTTTGGAGCCAGCGTGGCGGGTCGGGTTATGATCCGACGAGTGAACGGGTCAATAGACCTGATCGCGTAAGATGATCCGGCGAGTGCATCTAACCAGAGCGTACCCGCGGTGCACCGGATCCTGTACCACGGGTCACCACAATCGGGTCCCGTGCTTAATGGGTATGGAACCGGGTTCGGACCGCAATTCCCGCACTTTCGCATGGCCTGGGCCCGTAGCAACAATGCCATAGTTGTGAACATTAGCATTGTAATAATGTTAGGTTGGTCCATGAAAGTGCTGAATGGAACCATATGGTAAAAAAAAGAAACAATTGGTGATATATAAGCACTGTTATCACTTGTTAGATATTTTAATTAATTATTTTATTTCTGAGTTAAAATTAAAGGAAAAATTAATAAAAAAATATATGAAAATGAGTGCCACAGTGATATATGTGTGTAGGAGAATGTGAAATTTGCTGCGATTTTCAAAAATTTGTGCAGTTTTATGGAACGATACAGATATGGTAAGTCCTCTGGTGCAGAAAAGTGGAATATGGTGTAAATGGGATGAGATTAATTGACTTTGAAAGTCTTAGGATACGATGAGGGAAACATTGCATGTAGCTGATTTTGGTTTTATAAATTAACTAGATCTCGCTTTTCTAAGGAAGATTTGCATGTTTCTTTTTCACCATGCATGAATTGAAGATGGTAACAAAACCCATCGATATTGTTTTAGGTAGATTCATATCACCATATGTGGATTTGTTATGAGGTTCGATGTTTGAAGACAAATTTACTGTTGGAAGACTTGAAAATGAGAATACACGAGGTACCCATTAATGAAATATTGACACATAAATTACAAGATGTATACTAATTCTTTTTTATTTGTTGTCACACTCTCAAATATTGATCCATCATGTAAATTTTGGAAAGCACAAATGGTGCCTAATTTTAATATTGTTTTCTGTTTGTGGGGCACCAACTCTCAATGAATTGTGAACCATTTTTTTAACCATCTATATGAATGATAAAAAGGTAAATAATTAACGGGTTGGAATGAAAATATTAAAATTGAAATGGTTCTTGAAAATTTATGACCACCTATGAATCATCACATCCTACATAGGCATATACTTTACAACTTTAAACCGTTATTAATTACATGGTACTAATTTATATTTATAGAGCAAGGATTCTAATAATGACTTGTATCTTCTATAAACTTCTTCTAGTAATTATCACTTTTGGTTAGCCTATGATTTGATTCTTCGAGTTTTTCAATTTCTCCGACATGACAAGTCAAAAATAAAAATAGTAGAAAAAACCTATTATATAACACCAAGTTAAAATAGTCTCAATAATTTCTCAACAACATTTTTTTTTTGACAAAAAGAATGATAGTAACAATGTGTTTCAAGGGTGATAACTAGTATTCAGTCTTCTGATTAAGAAATAAAAAAAATATTATGGAAACATATTTAAAAAAATCATAATTACAATAAAAAGTTCTTGTCTTACAATGGTGGAAGTGGGGAAAAAATATTCAAGATGTCAAATTACATTTTTTATATATTAATTATTTCTCAAATTTAATTAACACAGATGCAATTTTTTTTTTCATCATCATAAGTTTTTCTCTTGCAAAAGAATCAACTAATATACTATTTATCATATTTTTTAATATAAATTTATCACATCTTACCTATTTAGAAAAAAATAAATTTATCATTGTCTAGTAATACATAAGAGATAAAGTTATCACATGCAAAAGAAAAATAAATTGTTTAAAAAAAAACGGTAAAACATGAATTTATAAGAAAATATTAATCAATCCAAAGTGCTCTTAACATTTAACTCTTCAATTTCACCAAGGTGTAATTTAATTTTGAAAAGATGAGATATTGATGGCAAAAATTGAGATAGAAGGGATATGTAAGAAAGAGACGAGGAACGAAAAAAAAAAAGGAGTTAGGAATTTTTTATAAAATTAATATAAGTAATATAAGTAATATAATAATATATAAATATAATTTTAAAATATAAATTTAATTTTATAATATATATAAAAAATTAAATTAGAAAAATTTGGAAAAAATGCTGCAGTAGTGCCTAGAATACTGGATAAGTATTTATTTAAAAGGTTATTAACTAGTGCTTTAAAGACACCTGTAAAAAATAATTAATATACATTGAATTTGATAAAAGTTCATATTAAATTAATTTTAACCTCAATAATTATTAATATAATTTTACTCTACTTAAATAACAAAAACGTTGTAGAAATATTTTCACAAACATACCATTACCAAATAGATAATCATAATCACATAAAATAAATTAAAAGTAAAAAGAAAAAACACCGAATAATGATAATTTGTGAAGAAGAAAACGTTTTATATCATTTAATATGATATTGCATTAGTCATTTTTATTATAAAAATGATTGTATATAATTCTAATTTAATTTAAATTTTATTGTAGTATATTCTTTTAAACCAAAATAATGCTATACTATTCATATTTTTTATGTAATTTTATTTAAAATCCTTACAATTACATTAAAATTATTTTATAAAAAATTTTATATATTAAATAAATTATTCATTACAACGGTATACTATATATAGAAATTTTTATATTTTAAATAAACTAAAATTACATTAATTATGGAGATCAGAATTCATCTAATGTTAGATTTAACTATAAATTTTTAAAATTTTATACTTATTACTTATACCTTAAACCAGTGGCAGTGAGTAAGACACTTGAAACCCATTCTCCTTATCTAAATTAGATTTTGTAAGTGTCTATATTTAATTTGTAAAAACTGTAAGTCATACGGAAGATTCTCTCAAAGATACCAATGGATTCTCTGATTAAAGTGTCAACCAATAGGGAATTTTGGCATTATTTCGTCGTCAAAATCAAAAAGAAGATCTTGGGATATACATCTTTAACACATTATGTAACATATCTCTGAGAATTTGGAATTAATTACCAAGATCCAACACACCATTCTTTAATGATTTTTTCGTGACCCTTTTGCCTCCTCATCACAAACTTCAATGTGCCCTTTTCACATAACCCAAATCATTCCACATTAATTATTCTCATCACACACACCTGTTACTATGCTAATGGAGAGTTGCTCCGGTGGCTGCACGAACAAGCAGCCAATTAAATTTACAAGCAAAATGATTTTGAAAACATGAAATTGTCGTTACGAAAGTGAAATCACACTTCTCCATATATCCCAATTTCCATGGAACACAATGGTTTTGTTAATCACGGAAGAAAGTGCGTGATCGACTCCAGAATATGATGAAGGCTTTGTTTTAAAAGAGTTCCTTTCATGTGCTCAAGTCATGGTTTCGTTCTCGAAAACAACATCAAGTGTTTCCAACCCTCTTTTGCCTTCATACACAAGAATTCTAGCCCTAGTTTTCACTATTTCATATAAAATCACTAATGGAGTGTGCAATGGTGAACCGAAAGAAGCATAATGCCATGTACCAGAACCATGTTGCTCTTAGTTGTCATGCTATTGGAAAATCAAGATGTAGCGGAAGACTTTAAATGAATTTTAAATTTAATTTATCTTTGAAAAATTGGATAAAATTTACATCTATTCAAAATTCATATCATCTGTGTAGCTGAACCTTCACAAAAAGCTTAATTCATTTCTGCAAGTGCACCTTTAATCAATATTCTGTGCAACACTAGTCACGCGCATTCAGTTTTAAGGCTTTAAGAAACTTTTGTGGTTAATTATCTCCGATCGAGGTATATTTGATTCAAAACTTCTAGATGAGAGAAAATATAAAATTTGAGACTGATTCTATATATGTTCAGATTATCGCGAGAGGTTTGCTTCCAGCACATGCACTCTCAAAATTCGAAAGATTTCACTTTCTTTGTTGAGACATAGAAATGTTGCATAAATATGGTGTTATCCATAAATGCCGATCTTCTCAGAAAAAAAAAGTTCGTTGTCTAGATCCGAAGTTACCTACCGACAAGCGAAGTTAGAGAAATCCGGTGGCCGGAGAATGAAACGCTTGACGGTGGTGTTGATGGCGGTGAAAACATTGAAAGAAGAGAAGGAGGAAAGAAAAATAGTAACCATGAGGAACAAGAGAGAGATTTGGTGGTGGGGGTTGGTCATTGATTGTGTTTAGTTTACGCAATGGAAAAAAATGAAATGAAAGATCCTAGAATGTGGCATAGCTTCCACTTTGTTAACCTCGTACTTCAAATAATTGTTTGCTTTTTTCCTGGCTCCAATTGTTTAGTTGCAGTTAGCAATTTTTGAAACATCGAAATATTCAATGGAGCAGAAGCATGTGAGATGGTAATATACAAATGAAAAGGTTGTCTGAGTTGATATTTATTAGTTTTTATGTGTTCTCTTCTAAAGAAAAGATCAACCAAACACATTTGAACAAAGCAGGGGCTGTTGCCGACCAATGAAGTGTCCTAGTTTTGGACCTTTCAGCTTTGCAGCAACTCTGCATAGAAAGTGTTACAGCATTATGTAGCTACATAGAGCACAGGGAGCAACTGACTACAAAAGAAACCTAGCTTCTAAAAATTTATTGACAAAGTTGCATACTAAGACTCTTGTCATCGATCATGCTGCATGCACCATTACCTTCAGCCTGGGTAACAAAAAAAACTAAGAGGGAGTGAAAATAAGAATTACATTTTAGATTTTATTATTCATAATGCAAATTTATATTTTTAAATTGTATCATTTTTAATAAAAATTTCAAAAATAATCTAGAATATAAATTATATTTCAAATTTTATAATTCATAAATTTACACTGTAAATTGTATAATTTGTAATAAATTTTGAATAAAATTAGAAGTATAAATTATATTTCGAATTATAAATCTATAATGCAAATTACATTATAGATTCTATAATTCATTACAGATTCTATAATTCATAATACAAATTTAGAAAATAATATGAAATTGTGGTATGGATTTGTATTATGGATTGTAAAATCATATTTCACATTCTAAAATGAAAAATACATTTAGGATTGTATATTTCCTAATGCAAATTTGGAAGACAATCCAAAATGCAATATACATTTTTAATTATACAATCATTAATGTAAAAATACATTACAGATTGTACAATACTTAACGCACATTTGAAAGACAACATGAGATGCAAATTTATTAATAAGAAGTAATTAAGTCATTTCACTAACACTGTATTCACTTGGAGGAGAGTATTTGAGAAAGAGTGAGTGGATGGGTTTGAGTTGATTTAAGAGTGAATTTTGTGTCTTTTTTTTAAGGGATTTAGAAGTGATTGTGAGTAAATTTAGAAGTAATTTATGTTAAAGTTTGAGAGATTTGATGGATGTGATAGATTAAAAAATATGTTTTAATAGATGTATTAATGAGACTATCATTTTGCCCTTAGTTTAATAAGTAGTATAAATTGATATTTGTATGAGTAAATTTATTTTCATAATTTTTTTAAACATTACAAAGGAAAAAAAATATATTACAAAGCACAAATTCGTTCCATGACAAAGAGATCGAATCCTCAAGAAGCCCCATATCCGATCCATTGAAATGGGATCAAATCCCGCACAAAGTGCCACAGATCCGATCCACTTCAACTAGGATCAAATCTCTCATTACCACTTGAGTGAACGGGTTCCAACTTTGCATGCCCTTCGTCATGCCTGGATGTGTTCCAACTTTCAAGAGTTCCTCACCATTTCACATGGACACCATCTCAAAACTTAACTTGCACACACACAAATATAAAAAAATCTGAAGAATCACTTGAAATGGCAACACATGAGAGAGAGGAGGGGTCAAATGGTAATTAAGTCCATTAATCTATGCAAATCAACGAATTATTGACGAGATTGGTAATCTTCTATATCTCACCAATCATCTCTATACCTTCTCTCAAAACCTTATAAACAAACATATAATAAACTCTAATTTTCATCTTTAATAAACCACTCTCCCTGAAGTGAACACAATATAAGAGTACGGGAATGCAGGGTAAAAAACATGCGAGTGCAGGAAGAAATCCCTCATGTGAAATAACCTACGTAGAGAACACATTGAACTTCTCACTTCATTGGCCCAGTTCAGACTCTCTTTCACAAGACCTATGGAATTGTTCTCCCACTTATCATTTATGGATTGTTGCTTCCTGTACCCCATTTATTTCCTGAACCCCTATAAATTAAAATATCTCTATTTTACCCTTTAGTCAATATTTAGTCAAACAATAATTTGAAATTCCCATTTCTGTCGCACCTCCCTCCTACTACCTTTTGCTCCTTCACTGTTCCCCTGCACACATCATATCCATTCTATATCGCGCCTCCCTTTACTCCTGCACCCCTACACCATGTGTTGAGGCAAGGTAGCATGCTGTGGCGCGAACGCAACATCACAGTTCCAAGCAAAGAAGACATTCAAAGTGGGTTCACGCATTCCAGACTCACCATTTCGAAACAATATTTTTCCCCAATGTCAGGTTTTGTCTAATGCATGTGAGCACTTCCACCCCAACATCATGAAGAAGAGAAGTAGAACTCTTGAATTGCACATGGAAAAAGAAAAAACAAGATTTTTTTTTGGAACAGATGTTCTGAAAGTGATTTCCAGATCCGAAAATATATTTTTGAAAAACTGATTACGAATTTCTTTTCGTATTCTGAAATGACTATTTCGAAAGTTGTTTTCAAATCCAAAACTACATTCTAAACTCAAAAATACATCCCAGAATACAAAAAAAATTCAAAATAGATGTTTTAAAAGTCATTTTCGAATCTGAAAATATATCATCATGGAACATCGTTTTGGAATTTGTTTTTTTTTTAATACAAAATACTGTTTCGGAAGGTATTTCCAAATTTAAACATATCTTCCAAAATAATCATTTCAAAAATCTTTTTCTTATATTTCGAATTGGATATTCTAGAAAGCCTTTTTGGAATTCGGAAATATCTTACTGAACATCCAATCTAAAAAATATTAAAATTAAGGAATAGTTGGGATTTTTATTATATTTTTAATGATGGATTAAGTTCAACCTTTTAGGGGTGTAGAAAGAAAAACAGTGAAGTTTAGGAAGAAACACCCTCATTTATGCACAACCTTCTTAGCAAGTTTTTCCTTCCCTCCTAGCTCACCCTCTGATAAAAGTACTAAGAGTTGCTTTCACTTTTCTCGATGAATTTATCTCTTGACTTAATTTTGAGGAATGAATTCCTTATAAATGACCAAAGTTTCACTTGCGCTTCTTTCTTTCAACATATAGTTTGCATAAAAAACATCCCCCTCGCTCTTCTTGTACAAGCATTTAAGTTCTCATTCAAGTTGTGTTATTAATTATACGTTACCAAATGCATCCCTATTCCACATCTTAAATTTCGTTTTCTTCAACAATACCATCTTCTATTTGAGAAATAAATTGCTAACGGCTCAGGTCAAAGGTTGAGCCGAGTTGGGCCAAACCGAAGTTTGAGCTGAGTCGATCCAGACTAAAGTTTAAGTTGAATCAACTTTGGTCAAAGGTTTAGATGAGATAGTTCTGAGTTAAGTTGACTGTAACCGAAGTTTGAGCCAGGACGGCTCAAGTTGAAGGTCGAGTTAAGTTTGCCTAGACATAGGGTTTAAACTAATCTACTATAGTTGAAGGTCGAGTTGAGTTAACATGGATTGAATCGGTTCGAATCAGCTGAGGTCGAATCTATTTAAGTTGTGTTGAGATCGAATCGATTCGAAATGACCTAGCTCAAAGTAGCTGAGATCGAGCTAAGTTAAGTTAGAATCAAAGGTGGAGTTGAGTTTGCATAAAATAGAAATTAAATTGCTTTATCCAAATAAGAGAATTGAAATGTAAGATATTTCAATTAATTCATCTAAACTAATTAAAAATGGGGACCTATTTCAAGTGGATCAAATTTTTCAACATAGAAACTAAATTGAGATAATAAAAATAAAGGGACCAAATCAATATTTTATTATTAAAATGGGGACCAAAGACATAATTTAACCTAAAATATTTATAATTGAAAATTGTGTTTTGATGCTGGGCCATTAAGAACATATAAATAAGTATTTATCCTTTTTGGTTTAAAAAATGTTGGAGCTACTTATGAAAGAGCTAGGAATATAATTTTCCATTATTTGATATAGCTGATTTTATGCAAGTGTATTGTTATTAAATCGAAAGCTATAGATTCTCATTTGATTAATATGAGAAAAGCTTTCAAGAGGATGATAAAGCATAATTTGAAAATGAACCCTTGAAAATATGTCTTTGGTATGTTTCTTAGATTTATTGTGCGTGAGAAAGGTATGTACATTGATACAGACAAAGCTAAAACTATATTTGATACGAAAGCCCAGTGAATAAGAAACAATTGCAATCATTGTTTGGGAAAATAAATTATCTGAGGAGATTTATATTGAATTTGATAGGTAAAACTCATGTATTTTCTCCATTGTTGGGATTAAAAAAAGAACATGATTTTAAATGGGAAAAAGAGCATGACGAAGCCTTCAAAAAAGTAAAGTAGGCATTGATACCAATGACTCGAGGAAAGCCCTTGAGGCGTTATTTTGGAATAAAAAAAAACTCTTGTTTGAAGTTGTTTATATAAATATAACTTATTCATAATCGTAAAGTTTTCTAACTTTATCCATTTTAATAAAACAAGTACAAAATTACACCATTAAAAAAAACTAATTTAAAGAATTTGTTAGAAAAGAGATTACCAAGATTAAGTGGAGGAAGTACTATTTCAAGTTTGCAAAAATGAAAGGGATATTCTGACAATGAAGACACATTTTTCTCTTTCAATAACTAAGTTTTTAAAAATGTTTAAAATAAATAATAAAAAATTTAGGATTAAAATTAGTATAAAATTATCAAATAAAATAATAATTTATTGAATACAGAATATATCTTATCCTACTTAGGTTCTAAAACAAGTTATAAAATAGAAAAATCTCTTTGTTCTAATTGATAACGGAAAATATTGGAAATTGCTAAAAATCTTTTTGTTCTAATTGATAATAGAAAATATTGGAAATTAAAATATTTCTCATTTTAAAGTAGTTTTAATAATATGAATGTCGTAATCAAATATAAAAATATTTTGTAAACTATTGTTACTTGTCGTAATATTATAAAATATAAGAACTTTGTTCTTGGTTATTGACAATGGACGATTTTGGAGAATAATATTATTTGGCCTGTTTTGAAAAGTTATAATCAATTTTGAATATTTAAATAAATTAATATGATTTCATTTAGAGTAATTTTTTGGAAAAATAATTTTTATTATATCTACCACTAGTATTTTAGCCTCATTATACAACAATTATTTAGAATCAAGATAAACTAAAAAAAGTAACTCACAGATATTGCCATGATTTGATAAGATAATCAAACATCAGAGGTTTAATATGACTATCACATATCAAGGAATAACTATTTGTTTGATAACGAGATAACTAATTTAAGTTTTAAGTAACATGTTAACATTATGTATCGTAGTTAGAAAGAAAGGTATGAGATGAATACTCTTTGAAATTTTAAAAGAAACTCAATAAAGGTATGTTAACATTATGTATCAATAATTTAAGACATTGTTACAGAACGTCTAATCAACTCAATAGGAGAAATCAAACTTTCAACATAATCAAACATATAGATCCAACGTAAGTTATCCCTCATCTTTTTGAACGTCACTGTCTTGTCTCTCAGATTATAAATTATTAGTTGCTCCACACGACGTTGAAATGAATTGTCAATAATCACAATATCTCGATCATTCTCAATCATGCACAAAGGTAGCAAATTGCTATGAAAAGAAAAATTTTGATCAGCTAAAACTCTCGTTACCTAATCAAACATATTTGGAGGTAATTGTATAGAGTTAACTCCAAGATCTTGAAAAGACGTATTCAGCAAGAGAGTCCAAGATCTTTGATTCCCAAACTCCTTCATCTGCCATATACTTAGATGTTTTGTCATGTGATTGTGAAGAAAAAGACTTAAACAACCACCCAAAACTCCAATAAGGGGTGCTTCATTGGAATGGAGGTGCTCATCAAAAAAGCAAAAATCCCTTATGATCACCCCATTAAGTTCGTGAGGAACCAACATTTGTGTATATGTTTCAGTCTCAAGATCAAGCGAAACAATCACCACTTTATCAAATGAAATATCACGGACATCAATGTCATTGTAATTATAATTTGGTAACCCTAACCAATTAAGAGTGTTATTTAGGTATATTCCATTACCTTCCACTATAGTAGGATTAGCAGGAAAATCTTGAATCTCTCTCCAACCACTCTCGTCATTCAAGTTCCAAATTAAGGATCTAAAAGGATGGTTGGAATTCAAATAGTTAACTATTGCAACCACTTTGTAGGCATGCCTTGAATTATCATAGCCATACCCTAACATAACAAAATTTATGTTATTAGGAAGTTCTGACATAGAATGCAAGTTTTCAAATACTACTTTAGTGGCAGGATTCCATAAGTGAAGAATGATTGGACCCGTTATGTTGCATATAGCTAAACATACCAAGCCATTGCATGAACCAAGAACCCGATACTTGTTCCTTTGAGGAAAAGATTGATACATAATATCAATAGGAAAGAATGGTGTTGAATCTTCAAGAGAACTAGCATAGAAGGATGTTGAATGTTCAAACAAAGAACGGATAGGTGAAGGAACGAAAAAGCATGAAGTTCTGCTTTCATTGAAGTAACTTAACAAGAAATTGATGCTTTTGCGTGAGTTCATGAAATGTGGATCCAAGATGAGAGATTGAAAGTATTTGCTCACACACATGAATCGCAAAAGAGATTTTACTGGAAGCCTCGACAAAATTTCCATTACCATATCTTTACACCACACCTCTTCGCACATCATATTTCCCTGCTTTTATTTTATTCTGAAAGTCAAAAATATCAGAACATTACACATAATCTATGGAGTAAAAATCTTGTTTTAATAAAAATTTTGAATATTTTTTATTTGATGTGAATATTTTAATAAAATATTTATTTAGCAAAATTTTTCAACTTTGTTTCCGTTATCAAAATCTTAATTTTTGGGAAAAAATATATATCTGTCTACCACTATCTTAGTCTTATTTCTTGAAAATTTATGTTTATTTCCTATAATGAAAATTAAAATGTTAATAAGAAAATATTTTTAATATATAATTATCACCTTGATAGACATATAAGCAATATTTAGGCTCAATATAATTTGGGATGTGATAAATGAGAAATGAGAGCAAAAATAATGAGTTTGTTTCTAACCTTTTTTTTTTTAAGAACAAAGAGAAAATATATGAGAGTAAGAAATGATTACCATAGTAAGAAATTATTACAATTTGTGAAGAACTAAAAAGATAACGAGAAAGAAAATAAAAATTATCTTAAACAATATTTGGCTTAATTACTCTTTTGATTCATGTTTTAGTTTAAAAATGTTAAATTGATCCTCCAGTTTTTAGTTTTACTTTGATCCCAATTATTGAAAAATTGATACAATTTGATCTTTTACTATAAATTCTTTTGCTTTGTTGGTGTAATTAACATTGTTGTAGGATCAATTTTTGAGAAAAAGAAGAATTAAACAAAATTAAACCTAAGTATTTTTATTCTTTATTATATTTAATTTTATGTTTTATTATCTATTAACACTAAATTTTGTGCTTTATAAAATAAATGGAAAAATACACAATTTAATTTTCATCAATTTTTAAAATATACTACTTACAATTTAATAAATTTAAAATATATATTTATATATATATTATAAATTAAAAAAAATTAAATTTTGGGGGGGCCGGACACCTCCCTGCCATTAAAATCCGCCACTGTGAGTAAGAAACTATTCTATGAACTAACTTTCTCCACAAAAATCTTGTTCATAATGCTTCTCACCTTTCAAACAATAATCATATATATAATCACATAATAATTGTATAATAATTATAGAAATCAAACAATTAAAAAAAAAAGTATACATAGAATATTCTTACCTTTTACTTCAACTCCACATTTCTCCTCAATTGTGTAGTATGTGAGGTGAAACTTCTTATATATAGATAATCAAGACCCTGACTCTCAATCAGTGTCAAAACAAATATCTAAGATATTTTGTCTAATCAGATATTGTTATAACAAATTATATCATATCAAAATCTAATTTAATCATTTATATCTTTTTTCTCAGACAACTTTCTGTAACTACTTTGTTATTACCTTTTCAATGAAACAATGTTATTTTCATTCAATTGAAATAATCTTATTATATATAGTATTAAAATACACTTTCTATTTATAAACACAATTGAATAAATCTTAACTAAAAAATAATCACCAAATAATTCTCATGTTTTCCCTTAACTAAAAAATAATCACCAAATATTCTCATGTTTTTCCTTATAAATTTATTTATTTATGGTTGTTTTTCAAAAGCGTTATTATGTTAATAAAAATGCCAAAATAGGTAGAGTTGATTAACTAACTACCCCTTCATCAAAAAAATTTTGACCATGGAAGATATGTATAAAGAGGTCAAACTAAACAATATTTTTTTCTTATTGTATTTATTTGTAAAAAAAGTAAAAATAAATGTTAACTTATTACGTAATCGGATTATCAGTTTAAACAATAAATTATTATGACAATTAAAATTTTACTTTTTTTATATTATATATATATATATATATATATATATATATAATATATATATATATATAAGTATATTTAACCTATTCATATATTTTGATAAATAATTTCACGCAAGTAATTTTACAAACTTTCCCATCAAAAAATGGTTGTCAATTATATAGAGTTGATCAAGATGAC
>Ga0209589_1005869_pt1 | contig 20658 bp, 20 predicted proteins | sample CowpeawhiteBW_FD_187525 | JGI IMG/M metagenome (GOLD analysis project Ga0209589, IMG submission 187525) | Root nodule microbial communities of legume samples collected from California USA - Cow pea white BW (SPAdes) (version 2) | ecosystem: Host-associated > Plants > Roots > Nodule | place: USA... | reverse complement strand
AGAAAAAAAAAAAAACACCCTTGCTGGCCAAAAATGCTAGAGTGTCATTTTCAAGTGGTTTTATAGTTGAAATCCTTGATGAGTGGGAAAAATTTGGATCAAGACTTAGTCAAATCTCATCAATACTCCATCACATTGGTTAGTTATTTATGTTTGTTCGTTCAAATGTGTAGTAAGTTATTACATATATAATAAGATATTATTTCTTAATTTTATACTTAATTAACAAGTTCTACTAATAAGAGAAGAAAAGGTCTTCTTGTGACTTGAGATATGAGGAGCGTTTGCCTATTAAACTTAATGTGGGAATATTTGCTAGGAATACACACCTAACATCCCTAATTCTTACTAAATGGAAAGGATCGAAAGAACATTGGGAACACATGTGAAAAACAATTTTGGTATTTCATTTCACTAACTTTTACCTTTGATCATATATATTACTTAAATTTTAATATCTTTGTGGGTCATAAAACAGAGTCGTGAAGTAAAAATGTCCAGTTATACTACTGCAACGCGTTAAATAATAGCAGGAACACCATAGGAGCTTGAGTCCTTGTTCATGCTAACGTATAATCATTTTTCAATCTTTGACAAACTAAAATAATATTTAATAAAAGCCTCTTGTCATAACATGTAAATTTTGGGTGGAACTTTGTCTACTTTTTTGTATGAAATATTTTTTATGCTTTATAGAAATTAAAAACACAATACATATCCTATATGAAGTACAATTTTAGGAGAACAAAATTACTCACACTTAGCACGAGATTAACTTTTGTAATGTCATTTCTCCTTACTATCAAGGAATGTTCCCAAAGAAAAGTTAAGAGGTTCACAATTTGGTTGATTAGAAAAATTAATAATTTAAATAACTAGATTGAAAAGAAAAACGCTTAAAACCAGAAAGATTGAAAGCACGAAGTCATGAAGGATTTTGGAAATATATGTTTTACAATGTAAACCCAAAGAGAGTTGTGATGAGAGTTGTAAATAAAATGAGAGCTGACATAAAGCGAAAGAAGAAAAGAAGAAAAGCTAAAAAGGAATATCATATCTAATATCCTCCATGCTCGTCCTTTCCGTTTTGACTACATGGATTCCCATTGCTTTGATGAGTGAGGTATCATACATACCTTCGTACGTAACCTCCACATGCTTCCACTCTTCTTCTAAAGGCATTTCCGTCAGATCATCACGAAAAGGTGTCACTCGTAGATCAAAGAGGTACACATGATCCAATTCCACAATCCCCTCTTCTCTCTTCAAATAATAACTATAATCATAAGAGCCTCGATATTCGCCGTTGATTAACACCATGGGTCTAACTGTTTCCGCAAATTGAGGCCGCTGTAAAGCTAAAATAACAAGACTAACAACTTTGGCGGGAAATTTATTACGAAACCAGAAAGAAATTGAAGGTCCCCGACTTTGTTTATCGAACCAGCTTGGGATACTTCCTCCTTGAAAGATAAAATCAGTCTTTCCAGCCTCATGAAGTTGCTGCTAGTCACAATTCATCAACAATTCAGTAAATCAAGAGTATATTATCAAATCAAATTCATTAAAAACAAGACAAAAACCTTATTTAACAGAATGCTTGAACTCGAGGAAGTCAATGATCTACACTCTACTGCCCTGAACTTTCTCAAGTTTGGTGGAATCCCTCTGATTTCCTTTAGATACTTGCAAAAACTCACACCAAGATCATTCAGGTGGTGGAATTCTTTCATGCATTCAGGAAGGAATGAGACATTACTTCTAACCAGCCACAACTGTTTTACTTGAGCCAACTGAGGGAAAACTGCTGAAAAAAAATCATCATCCAGGTTGTAAGAACCCCAAAATGATTGTACATTTGAAGATACTGTTGAGCCCACATCTTCTTCACCCTCTTTTGATTTTACCCATTTCCACTCCTTGAAAGTAACAACGCAGAGGCTAGTCAGTTCGGGCGTCAAGACATTGCCACTTAACTGAATAAAATCACAGTTCAATTCTAACTCTTGCAGTCCAGTAAGATTTTGAAATGAATCTGGTAATTCTTTGATGGGAAGTCTACGCAAACTAAGTTTCCTTATGTTTCCCATCTTTCCCAATATTTCTGGAAAATTCTCAAGACTTAAACAATGCGAAAGTTCTAGTGTTTCAAGAGAAGTCAAGTTGAGAGGCGGAAATCTCCTTAGCTTCTCGCATCTTTCAGCTATTAGTATTTTGAGTTTAGTCAGAAAACCAACTGAGTTGTGAACTGAAACTAAACTCCCACACCATTGAAATGAAAGCTTCTCCAAGTTTGGCAGATCAGATACGTCAGGTATCTGTTCTAAAAGATTGCAGTCGTCAAAATTCAATTCGGTTAGATTCTCGAACTTCTGCAAAGAAAATAATGGGAAAAAGAAATAAGAACATAATGAATAAATTGGAACTGTATTTACAAATTTGGCTTTTTTACACAAACGAGATATTTCCTTTTTTAATTACGAAAATAGGAAACTTTGAAAAAAATTACTGATACGGGAAGTGATACCAAACTCATACCACTTCACCAATAAAAAATTGTATCACCAGAATACGATCTCAGGAAATTAGAAAATATTCATACTAAAGTCGTACTTCACAACAGTGACTTCAGAATAATACAACAAAGAAGTCGCATGAGGCAATAGAAATTTCAAAACAATTAAAAAAATAATGAAGTTGTAGGAAGCAATAGAGACTTTAGTTCGTATTTCCATAAACTTACAAGATGAGGAATATATTCCATAACTTGCCTTTGATGAGTCAGGGAATTTAAATGACGTAAAACGACCAAATGCTAACTTGCATATCAGAAGTTTGTTCGGGTCAAAATTTGATGGAAAACAATTTGAAGGGTATCCATCCCATTTCAGTACTCTCAAACTTTCTGGAAAACAATTGGGACCTCCAGAAATTCCGAAATTTCTAATAATAAGTACTTTTAGGTTTTTCATATTTCCAAATGCATTCCAATCCAGTGTTTCTTTTCCCATGTATATCGAGATATCAAGACTTAGGATCTCAATAATGCTAGTTCCCTGTTAATGCAAAGAAGCACACATATCAACTAGTTTTATGTAACAAATCCAGAGAAATTGCAAATCATCTAGACAAAAATAACTAGGATAGAGATAAATGATTAAAAAGAAAAATATATCAATTTGAGAAACAAAACTAGTCATCCATGAGTTTCACTTACTGTGTTCCCCTTTAAAACTTGAATTAAATCTTTAGGTAACAATATTCTCCTGCGCTTCCCTGACCCTTCAGGTGATTCTTGTCGGTCAATTTGTCTACCCATTTCCTCAATCAGGTCGTGTATTTCAACTTTACTCCACCAATCATTCTTTACCTTTATGAGAGATTTGTCAACCAACACACTGATATGATGTTTCATGCAGTCATCATAAATAGCTCCAAGAATATCTTCTACCTCTCTTAATATATATCCTTTGAAGCAACAAGCTATGTCAAGAAAAACACTCTTCTCTTCACTCTCTAGATCCTCAAAGCTTACTTTAAGTATCTCTAGGATTTGATTGCTAGGAATTCTTTTATATTGATTGATAGCAGATTTCCACTCTTCCACACTTTTTGCTAACAGGTTGGAACCAATTACTTCCAAAGCCAATGGAAGGCCAGAAGCATATGTTACTACATCATCCAAGACCTCCACGTAACTTGGATCAACTTGTTCCTTTTTGAAAGCTTTCCATTTAAGCAATTGAAGAGAATCATTCCTATTCAATTTTTCCACCTCATAAGTTCTTTCAATCTCATGAGATTTTAGCAGTTGTTGGTCCCGAGTGGTAATGATAATTCTGCTGCCGGGGCCAAACCAATCAGATCTTCCTGCAAGTGCCTGTAACTGCTTCCACTTGTCAACGTCATCAAGAATCAAGAGAACCTTCTTTCGCTGCAACCTTTGTTGTATCATTGAAATTCCTTCATGTTCACTAGCTAAGTTGATGTCCTTCTCTCCAAGTATTTTCGAAAGAAGGATGGTCTGGAGGTGTTTTAAACCATGTTTCTTTGATTCTTCTCTTACATTTTGAAGAAAGCATGAACTGTCAAAATCATCAGCAATCAAATTATACACTGCTACAGAAAGTGTTGTTTTTCCTAACCCGCCCATTCCATGGATCCCTATCATGTGAACATCATCAGATCCAACATCCAAAAGTTCCTTGACTTCCAGCACCTGTGACAGTAGGCCAACTGGGTAATCCGCAACATGTAAAGGAGCACGATTAATTTCCCTGGAAACCCGTTCAATAATTCTCCCAATAAACTCGTACTGGTACTCATCTCTGTTCCAAACATTAAAGATTTATTAATTTTCAAATGGTTAAGTGTCATAAAGTAAAACATGATCCAATAGAATTTAAAAAATAAAAAGATTGGTAAGGTGGTGTACCCTTCTTTGAAATGATCGCCAGACAAGTTAGCTACTTGACGCAGAGCTGCCTCCCATTTCTGCACCTTCTGTGTATCTTCGAACCTTCTCTGACGCTTAGTCAATGCTTCTCCATAACTGCCTTTCTGGTGTCTCACATATGAAGGGTCCACCTTATAAAATACGGGTATAACAAGTAGCCCTTTATTCTTGCAGTCAAGGATGGCTGCAAGTTCATCCAAGCAGAAGGAGGAAGAAGCATAGTTGTGAGAGAGCACAACGATGGCAATCCTAGACTCTTCAATTGCCTTCACAAGTGCTGCTGTGATTTTCTCTCCACTCTGAAGCTCCTCATTATCGATGAAAGTGTGAATTCCCCTGTCACACAGAGATTTGTACAGATTACCTGTGAAATCGTAACGCGTGTCTTCCCCTCTAAAGCTGAGGAACACATCGTACGTGAATCTACGGGAACTTGGAGTTGCCATTAGATCAAAGTCTGGAGTGATAATTGTTAGCTTGTTGGAACTGTAAGTGGAATCAAACTTTGAATAAATATGACATGAGAAGAGTAAAGTGTAAAGTAGAGTAATAAAGTGCCAAACAATAATTAGCGTGGGTCCGGTTGTACGTTAAAGTGCGTGAAACGTTTGGAAAATATCTTTGTTTGGATCTTTCTGATTTGCCTCACATATGTTGGTCAATGCAAACAATAGCCACACATAATGATCCACGTGTTAACGTTCATTTATAAAGATTATAAATTATAAAATGACATAATTAATTAACTTGGGTCGGTTCACTTGATTTTCGCCTTTGATAATTGAATTCCCAATCCAAACAGTTGAGTTTAAATTGATTTGTTTGATCCAAGTCATATTCATTCCTAATGATCTCAAACTATTGGAATTGGAAAACAAAATTACAATGCAAAACTAAATAGAGTTCAGGGATCCGTGCATGTTCAAAAACAAAAGTCCATCTCAGTTTTGGAATTGGAAAGGAAAATTACAATGCAAAACTAAATAGAGAGGTGATACATAGGTTGGATTGTTTGTGATGCTTGCAGATAAAATATAAAATTAAAAGTAAGAGAACAACAGAAAAGAACCAGTAAAAAATATGAATGTCAACATTAAAGCTGTGTATTTTATGATAAATGGTTTTGTGATTGCGTAAGGATCATCATATCGAATGTCCTCCATGCTGCTGTTTTCCTCTTTCACAACATGGATTCCGATTATCTTAATAAGGGAGCTCTGTATCAAGCCTTCATATGTGATCTCCACATGATTCCATTCCTTTTCTAAAGACACTTCCTCCATCAGATCATCATCAGGGGAGAAATGTGATTGTCGTAGATCAAAGAGATGTGTATAATCCAACTCCATCTTCTTCACTTCTCTATTCAGATAATGTAGCAAATATTGTTTTTTAACTTTTCCATTGATCAACATCATGTGTCTAACCAATCCTATTATGTTATCACCCAGTACAGGTGCAATAAGAAGACAAAGAACTTTGGCAGGGAATTTCTTACGAAACCAGAAAGAAATTGAAGTTCCCTTCCTTTGTTTATGGAACCACTCTGGAATAGTTCCTCCTGGGAAGATAAAGTCAGTTCCTCCAGCCTCGTGAAGATGCTGTTAATCGCAATTTATCAAGAATTCATTAAATGAACAACATCTTATCAAATCAAATCAAATCAAATTCATTAAAAACACTACAAAACCTGATTTAACAGCATGCTTGAACCCGTGGAAGTCAAGGATATACAGTTTATTGCCCTGAAATATTTCAAATTTGGTGGAACCCCTCTAATTTCCTGAAGATGCTTGCAATCATTCACATCGAGAGAAGATAGGCTGTGAAATTCTTTGATGCATTCCGGAAGGAATGTGACATTACTTTCCCTTAGCCGTAAATCACTCACTTGAGCTAACTGCTTGAAACATGCTGAAAAAAAATCATCATTCAAGTTGCAAGATAAAACCCAAAACTTATGCATCTTTGGAGATACCATTGAACCCACTTTTTCTTCACCCTCTTCTGATTTTACCCATTGCCATCCTTTACCTTTATATACTCTAAAATCAGGCAGTTCGGGCGTCAAGGCAATGCTGCCTAACTGAACAAAATCACACTGTATCGCTAACTCTTGGAGTCCAATAAGATTATGAAATGAAACTGGCAATTCTTTTATGGGAAGTTCAAACAAACTAAGTTCCCTTATGTTTCCCATCTTTCCTAATATTTCTGGAAAATTTTCCAGACTTGAACAGTATGAAAGTTCAAGTTCTTCAAGAGAGGTCAAGTTGAGAGGTGGAAATCTACTGAGCTTGGTGCAACCTTCAGCTTTCAATATTTTGAGTTTATTTAGAAAACCAATTGAGTCGTGAACTGCTAGTAAACTCGTACACTTTTCAAATGAAAGTACTTCCAAATTTAATAGATCAGACAAGTTTGGTATCTGTGTTAAATAATTGCACTTGTCAAAATTCAAGACGGTTAGATTGAAGTTCTGCAAAGAAAATAATGGAGAAAAAAAATAAGAACCGATTGAATACATTTGAATTGTATTTATCACTTCACAAGATAAAGAATTTATTCTCTAAACTTGCCTTTGATGAACCATGGAACCTAAATGACGTAAAAGGATTGTGAGGTAACTTGCATATCACAAGTTTGGTCGTATCAAAATTTGATGGTAAACAATTTGAAGGGTATCCATGCCATTCCAGTACTCTCAAACTCTCTGGAAAATAATTGGGACCTTCGGAAAATTTACCATTTCTTATGATAAGTATTTTAAGGTTTTTCATCTTTCTGAAGGCATTTCCATTCCAGTATATCGTTTCTTCTCTCTCAGATATGGAGATATCTAGACATATGATCTCAATTTTCCAAGTTCCCTGTTAATGCAAAGAGGCACAAATTAAAAAGTTCATTTTATGTAACTATGATATGAACATATGATAAAAGAAAAAGACATCACTTACCGTGTTGTATTTTAAAACTTGAATTATATCTTTTGGTAACCATAGTCTCTTGCATTTTCCTGGCTCTTTAGGTGATTCTTGCTGCTCAATTCTTCTACTCATGTCCTGAATCAAGTCGTGCATTTCAACCGTTCTACGCTGACTAATCTTTATGAGAGATTTTTCAACCAACACACCAATATGATATTTCATGCTGTCATCATAAAGAGCACGAAACATATGCTCAATCTCTGCCAATTTACATCCTTTCAAGCAACAAGCTATGTCAAGAAAAACATTCTTCTCTTCTCTACCCAAAGTATCAAAGCTTACTTTAAGTATCTTTAGGATTTCATCACTAGGAATTCTTTTGTAATGCTCAATAGCAGACTCCCATTCTTCTACACTTTTTCCAACCAAGTTGGAACCTATTACTTCCAAGGCCAATGGAAGGCCTGAAGCATAAGTTACTGCACGATGCAAGACCTCTTCATAACTTGGATCAGCCATTCCCGTTTTAAAAGTTTTCCATGTTAGTAACTGAAGAGCATCATAATTCTTCAATTTTTTCACCTCATAAGTTCTTTTAACGTCATAAGATGTCAGAAGATGTTGGTCCCGAGTGGTAATGATGACTCTGCTGCCGGGACCAAACCAATTTGATCTGCCAACAAATGCATTTAATTGCTCAAGCTTGTCAACATCATCTAGAATCAAGAGAACCTTCTTTCGCCTCAGCCTCTGCTGTATCATTGATGCTCCTTCTTGCCAACTTGTTAAGATGATATTCTTCTCTCTAAACATTTTTGAAAGAAGAATGCTTTGGAGGTGCTTTAGCCCATTTTTGTCTGATTCTTCTCTAACATCTTGAAGAAAATATGATTCTTTAAAATTTTCAGCAATCAAATTATGAACTGCTAGAGCAAGTGTTGTTTTTCCTATCCCACCCATTCCATGGATCCCTATCACAACACCATCATGAGATCCTAAATCCAAAAGCTTCTTTACCTCTTGGACTTTTGACTCCAGTCCAACTACATAATCATCAACAGGTAAATGAACACTGTTAATCTCCCTAGAGACCCGCTCAACAATCCTCCCAATAAACTCGTGTTCATATTCATTTCTGTTCAAACAAAAAGTTAAATTATATGTATATCAATTGACAAAGTTAACAAGTATTTCTTTTCTTTTCAGAATTTCAAGTTAAATCGTTAGACAAGTAAAACTAACCATATAAATAAATTACAAAGTAGTATGAATAGTAAGAGAAGTACCCATGTTTGAAATGATAGCCTGAGAGATCAGCCACTTGACGGAGAGCCATCTTCCATTTCTGCAACTTTTCAGGTTTGAATCTTTTCTGATGCTTAGCCAATGCTTCCCCATAAGTACTTTTCTGTTGTCTTACATCTGAAGGGTCCACCATATAAAAGACTGGTATAACCAAAAGCCCTTTCATCCTGCATTCAAGGATGGTTGTAAGTTCATCTAAGCAAAATGATGATGAAGCATAGTCTTTAGAGAGCACAGTGATGCCAATCCTGGACTCTTCAATTGCATTCAAAAGTGCAGGTGTTATTTCCTCTCCGCTCTGAAGCTCCTCATCATCAATGAAAGTGTGGATTCCCTTGTCATCAAGGGCTTTGTAGAGATTGCCAGTGAAACCGTGACGTGTGTCTTCCCCTCTGAAACTGAGAAACACCTCATAGATGAAGGAAGAGGAACATGATCGCAAAGCCATGAAGAAAGGCTACTATGAGTATGGATGGAGAATGGGATCCAAAATCAATAACGGAAAATCACTTTGTTTCAATTGAAACTTTGATTAACATAAAATAATCAATTCAACTAAGCTTGATCCTGCAATCAATAACAAAATTGTTTTCAAATGTATTAATCTTCTGGATCCACCGTCCTTCTGGTATAAATTATATACTAATGCATGTTTTCTTATACCTTTTGAAGTAGTATATAGTTCAACAACAATATAAATTTCATTGAATTAGCCAAAATCGTTGACCTTATCCTTTATGCATAAATTATACAAGTCTATAGATAGAGAAACATTGGACCATAAATTGAATCTTTCAGGCTACTCTAAAGTCCCAGCATCCCTGTAATTCAGAGTTATGTTGCCCAGTTACGGACACGAGTACGGATACAACACGGATACAGACACGGAGATACGGCTAAATTGAAAAAACATAGGACACGTCGTGTATATACATGTTAAGTTTGAAATGGTCAACTAACACATTGTCAACCAACACAAAAATGAATTCAATCTATCTATCTAATATCCAATATGCGAAAAGTAGTGATAGAATAAGATTTGTTCCTTATTTTAATCATCAAAACCATGTCAAAGATAAAAAAATATCTTTCAGATTAGACATAGTGTGTCCTACAAGTATTCTACGAGTGTCGATGTCCGATACGTGTCGGACACGAGACACGGCATTTATGAGGCGTGTCGGAGCATCTATACAAGTTACTAAACCGTGAAGTTGATCTATTTTTCTACTGACTTGAACATCAAAACCTCACTTGAGACAAGTTGATAAATTCTTCCTCTGCAACACCGCTTGCAGCACAACTGCTTCTTTTTCTGCAGTACCGCTTGCAGCACAGCTGCTGCTCTTTCTTTTTTTCTGGTTTTCATTGCTAAGTCTTACTTTTCACCGCTTAAGGATGGTTCTGTTTGCATTTTTAGTTTTTTTCTGGTAGATATTAGTTTCTGCTTTACCTTGTATAAATCCCTTCTCTGTAATGGAATGAAATGAGCCCTTCAGTTCTTTTCACCGTTTTTTCTCTGCTTTATCTTTTTTTCTCTTTCTCTTGTTATGGAGAAAAACTTTACAAAGGAAGTTGTTTTTGATATGCATATCAGGTAGCATTGTATTACAAGTTGTAGTGAGTCCACTGTGTGGAAACTTGATGCTTTTGATGATTCAACATGACAGTGGTTCGATGAATATGACGATAATTACAAGCTCGTGTTCTACCCAAAATGTGCAACTTTTGCAAACTTTGTGAAAGAATGTTGGGGAGTTCAGGGAAGCCTTATCAAATGCAAAGAAAAAAAAACAATGGATTTTCAATTTTACACTGTTGATCGTCCATTATTTAGTGTTGGTTTTGATTGATATGCAAGTAATAAACACATGATATTTAATCTACAAAAGCATGAATAAAACTTATGCGTTTATATTGTTTTAATTTTGTATGAATAAATTGTGTATTAATCTCTTCCTGAAGTGCTTTTGTGATTTAGTTCAATTTCCATTGTGCTCTTCAATTATTTAAGAATTATTTATGGTCACTAATTATTTTTACAACTTTAATGGTAAAGTTCCAAAACAGAGAAGTTGATTAAGTAGGCAGTTTGTTTTGCAATTAAAAACTACATGATCCATCTCCAATATCATTAATAAAATTCATATGATGATAATTTATTTCCAATAACACTAAATCTTATTTTATGACATTCTGATCATTTTTCTTCAGGAACAATTTGTCCAACCACAAGGCTCAATTCAAGACATACTTATCCGTAAAGAACATTTCTCGCACGAAATTGATTTTGTTGGAAAAACTATATTTAAAAGCTTAAAAACTCATAAATGGTTCTGGAATAAAAACTTGTGCTAATTTTTAATAATTAATTTACAACTCGTATAATGTCTTTCATAATTGATTAACAATGTAAAACTCATTATATTTGTAGTTTGATTGATGTAAAAAGACAGTGTATATAGTTTGTGCAAAAATAGTAGTATACCTAATATTTTATTATTTATGTGAACCTCTTTTTCTCTCCCCACCTGCTTAAATTTAGAGAAAAGAACAATGAACCTAAAGAAAAGAGAAGAGAGAGAGAAAGAGAAAAATAAGATATTCATTAATCTCACAGTACAGACATTAAAAAAATGGAAATGCTCTAATCTATGTGCTACTTTTTTCTTTGCATCCTAAACAGACGAAGCACTTTCACTCTAGTCTTAAACATGGTACAAGAAATTAGGCTCTGAAATATTGAGCATAAACAAAACTGTAAGTTCATGAAACTTAGAAATCTAGCCAACCACAGCATTGTGAACTACACAACTTTTTAAGAAAATTGAATCTTTATAGGCCAATTGTATGAGAAGAAAACCATGACTTTGGTGCACATGGGTACATATAGATTCCATCCCCTGCTTATATAAATGTACATCACCCCCTTCTTCCATATCCATCTCACAAGAGTTCCAAGAACAATAGAAATTAAACACAGAAAAATGAAGATGACATTGGTAGCATTGGTCCTAGTGGTTGCCTTGAGCACAAAGGCACTACTAGGGGAAGCAGGTCCTGCACCAGACCAAGTTGTGGACAAATCAGGGAAGAAGGTGCGAGCTGGTGACTATTACTACATTGTTCCAGCATCCTCTGACGTAGGTGGCCTTAATCTCTCAACCACAGGTCAAGATTGCCCTCTTGATCTTGTAGTTGTTGATGGTTACCAAGGCCTGCAATTTATGTTTCTACCTGTTAATGAGAAGAAAGGTGTTATTCGCGTTTCCACTGATCTCAACATTTTATTCGCCACCTACACAGCTTGTCCAGATTCCACTGTGTGGAAGCTTAAGGACTATGATTATTCATCATCACATTGGTTTGTCACAACTGGTGGCGCTTTGGGCAATCCTGGCCCTCAAACCATCGAAAGTTGGTTCAAGATTGAGAAGTACGAGGATGCTTACAAGATGGTTTATTGTCCAAGTGTGTGCAATTATTGCAATTATCCATGCAGTGATCTTGGGATATATCAGGACCAATATGGCAAGCGTTTGGCTCTAACTTCTGAACCATACAAAGTGCAGTTCCAGAAGGCTCAATAAACATTGAAATCCAAATCTTAAGAAGTGTAATGCACCACTTGCACTTTTCAAACAATATTATTCTCAAGTTGAGTTCCATGTACTGAACTATACATTATGAATAAACAAGGTGTCTTCTATTTCCAGTCTTGATAAAGTTTCTAGTTTCTGTTTGTGGTTATTTACTTGTAAGAAAATCTTCGCTATGAACGTAAACTCCTACAAATATATTTAAGCTAAGAAAAATTGCACTCGTAGAAGTATTTTCCTTTGAACAATTGCCACTACCATTATTATGGTTTGTGTTATTTTCTGACAGACATTGAGATTGAATTATATCATGCAGTTGAGATTGCGATTGTATTATTTTCTGACAGAAATTCAAATACACACTAAAACTTATTATTGTGAATAGGCAAAATAGTACTGAGTGCCAATACTCAGTTAATTTGAGCATTCCTCTTCCACTCCTCAATTAGTCTCTTAATAGTAACCTCACAACTCCCACCAACACCACAAGCCTTCCTTGCTGCATCCTTCATTTCTCCAGCTTTGACCCTCAAAGACTCATTGCTCATCATCTCTTTGATTTTCTTAGCAATCTCCTTTCCCTCCACCACTTTTTGTGTCCCCCAGTCCCATTCCTCAGCCCAAATCCCAACCCCTCTCATCCTAAGCAGCTCTGCATTAATCTTCTGATCCCCACCCTGAGGCCATGTCAGAATGTTCACTCCTTCCCCTATAGCCTCAGTTATCGAATTCCAACCTCCATGAGTCACAAACCCTCCCACTGCAGGGTGCTCCAGAATCTTTATCTGATCCACAAACTCCTTCACAACCACACCCTTCTCCCTCAACTTACTCATCAACTCCCTCCCCAACACATCCTCCAAATCCTCCTCCTCTTCTCTGTCAACCCTCTTCAACTTCACCACCCACAAAAAACTATACCCACATTCTATTAACCCCAAAGCCATGTCCTTTATCTGCTCCCTCCTTGTCTTAGTTCTGTTCCCCAAGCTAACATACACCACCGACCCTTCAGCACGTTCATTAAGCCACTCCAGTATCCAACTCATGCAACCCTTTTGACCTTCATCTACATTCTCAAACTCACCCGCCCTTAAGGGACCGATTCCATACACAGGGGGCAACCCTCTAACCACTTTTCCTTCATTCAACGCTGCTAGTGCCTCTCCTTCCAGTTCCTCAAACGAGTTCATGAAAACCCCATCGAGCTTCGTGAGATTGGGACTGTCCTCCATGATCATTCTCTGAAAGGGGTTGCTACCTTCAAGAAGAAAAGGGGGAGGGACCGAGGATCTTGGTATTGGTAATGTGAAGCCCGGGATTTGAATGGCATCACCAACGAACTTAGAAGGGTGCCGTTGTGCAGCTTGATCGGAATCGGCAAGAACAGATACGTACGCAATGAAAGATAACATTCTAGCTGAGGAGGTGAAGTTAATGTAACTGGGACAAAAGATTTTGTCAGCAATTGAGAGGATAGGGGAAACTAAGAAAATATCGAAGATGAAAGCTGAGAGAGAAGTGGAAAGAGAAGATAGGATTGGAGATAGAAGGTGAACCGAACGACGAATGGTTTCATACTGAAGGAAAAAAGGGTCATTGGTGTTAACCGTGTTTGGATCCAAAGGGGTGAGTTTGAAGTCAATTTGAGTTACCTGATGAGGGAAAGAAGAAGAAAAGCTAGAGATGAGGTTTGACTCAGCGAGAGAGACAGTTGGTCTGGGAATGATGAGAGTGACTTTGCAGCCATAACGGAGGAACACTGACGCTAATCTGAGACATGGGTTGAGGTGACCCATGCCAGCACTTGGGAGGAAAGCCACGTGAACAACAGGTTCAGGAACAGACATTTTTTGGTGTGTTGGATCTCACAAGAGTCAGAGGTTGCTGTTGTCCTCTGAGATCAAGGAAGAGAAAAAAGTTTGGTTTTTCTTTTTGGTACACTTGAAAATCCAATGCATGTTCTTACCTACTTCACTACTTCATGTTCTTACCTACTTTATAAAAATGTAACACAGATCATGGAAGATATATGTCTTTTATACGTTATCAACAAATCATTGTAGACTATCTCGTGTAAAAGTAATAGTGAAAGACAAAGAAAGGAAAATGAAGACAAAGAAAAGTAAGTAATTTGGAAGGGAGAAAGAGAAGTAAAGAAAAATAAGATAATTGTTTTATTAGTAATTTTATTTGTTATTTTTAATAGTGCATTTTTATTTTTTATATTTTAACAATAGAAAAAAAACATAAATATGTCCACAATAAAAAAAAACATAATAGATTATTGAGATTATTTGTAACTTTTCAGGCGGATTTTTCATGAAGTCGTGTCACTGTCTCTGTGTATCTCGAAGGTCTTCCCAGTACACTTGCACAGTCTGTCAACAAATCTTAAATAATGAATAATGCAGAAGTGGTGATATGTTGAAACCACAACCGTCAAAATACATTTGTATTATAATTTAAAATAATAATATTTTAATTGTATTTACATTATTTTTTAATTTAAAATTTTAATATATATTATTATATAAAGATCTGTATTTTGGTGTATATATTTTTTTCCAAATTTACTTTTAATTAAATAACCATTAATTTTACTATTTTACGTAAATGTTTTCTAAATTTAACCATTTTTAAATTCTATCTTTTCTTCGCTTTTTAAACTAAAATAATTATTTATAATAAAATATTATCTGTAAAATAAGTAAAAACTTTTTATAATAAACTTATAAAAGTTATTAATATTTATTTTAACAGTTATAATTTTATTATTTTTTATTATCATAGGTGAAATCAATATTTTTAAAGAGGATTATTAGTTGTGTGGTGTTATTTTTCATCAATATTATCGAAAAGGGTTAAGGATTATTAGTTTTGTAGAGTTGTTTTTCATAATATAGGAATAACAAAAGTAATGTAATAAAAAACATTTTAATAAACAAAATTATATAATAAGCTAAAAATTTTAAATTTATATAAATCTTGATTATTATCTAGATCAAATTAATTGAAATATATATATATATATATATATATATATATATATATATATATATATAGTGTGAATAAGCAAATTTTTTAAAAGAAACTCACGTGACATATTGTGATGTTGATGTTGTGTGAATGCTACTAAATTTTAGGAATTTAAATCAACACGAACTACCTAGGCATATTAAACGCGGGTCAGTCTCGTTGTTGACTCTTGTGGTGTTTGAATCATGCAAAATGGACCCAAAAGCGGGTCAGTCTCCATCCACTTTTTCATGTGAACTTGCAAATTGACCCATATGGCCCGTTCTGCGTTATCATTCCAACTTTTTTTTTTTTCTTGCAAAGTTTAGGATCTCACAAAGTTATTATGACACTGGTATAAAATATTTACTAAATCTATTAGTTATTAACTTTTATAAAAGGATGATTAATCACTTTTAATAGTTTTTTTTATCCTAAACCACGGTCGTATGTTCTAGTTTCTTATTAGTTTAACCTTGATCTCTCGTCACTCGTAAATAGACGAATTTATTAGAATATTTATGTTACTATTGAGTGATACATATTTTATCTGGGCTGCTATAAAATAACATTTAAGAAATAAAAAGAAACATGAATATAGAATTATAGAATACACAATTCATTTTATTGTCAGGATCTTTCGAGTTCATATTTTTTAGTGATTTTTTTATACTATTTTTTATTAAGTTTTTAAAATGTATTGATAAAAAGGGCATGTCAGATTTTCATTATTTTGTTTCACCTTCCTCCTCTTTAGGTCTTAAAGAACATCCAAACAAAGGAGACACAATGCTCTTAAAACGAATAATGTCTTCATTGCAGTATGCCTAGTAAATCTCTAAGTAATTGTCATATACTTGGATGTTTCATTGATGTAGAGGCTATGTGGTTTGTGAAAAACTAGGACTGTAACTAATGCATTGCAACTTAACAAATGGAAAAATCTAGTAATTCAATCAAAGTGAAGTTTCGAAAAACACTCTCATGTAAAAGAAATTATTTTATCAGTCAAGAAAATATTATCATTATATACAATTTATAACTAGTTGTTGTGAAGGTCAAAACAAGATTGTGAGAAACGAGTGCGAAAACTTTAGGCTTGGTGATTTTTACTCATAAAAGTTGCAGCACGTAGAATTTGTTGAATTATGGGTTTTCTTCAAAAAGTTGGAGTTCTGGGTTAGGGTGACAAAATATTTGATTATTGACTGTGCAGCCTCTTTTTCTGCCCCCACCTGCCTAAATTTGAAGAAAAGAACAATGAAGCTAAAAAGATAAACGAGAAAAACAGGATATTCATTAATCTCACAATACAGAGCTTAAAAAATGGAAATGCATTAATCTATGTGCTTCTTTTTGCCTTACATACTAAACAGACGAAGCACTTTCACTCTTGTCTTAAACATGGTACAAGAAGTTAGGCTTTGAAAGATTGAGTATGAACCAAATTATAACTTCACCGAAAACTTATAAATCTAGTCAATTACAGCATTCTGATCAACACAATTTTTTTGACAAAATTGAATCTTTATAGGCCAATTGTATGAGAAGAAATCCATGACTTTGGTGCACATGGGTACATAGATTTTGATCCATCCCCTGCTTATATATATAAATGTAAATCTCTTCTTCCATATCCATCTCACAAGAGTTACAAGAAAAAAAAACTACTAAACACATACAAATGAAGATGACATTGGTAACATTGGTCCTAGTGGTTGCCTTGAGCACAAAGGCACTACTTGGGGAAGCTGGTCCTGCGCCAGAGCAAATTGTTGACACATCAGGGAAGAAGGTGAGAGCTGGTGAGAATTACTACATAGTTCCAGCATCCTCGGATGTAGGTGGCCTTGCTCTTTCAACCACAGGTCAAGATTGTCCTCTTGATGTTGTAGCTGTTGATGGTTACCAAGGACAGCAATTGAGCTTTCTTCCTGTTAATGATAAGAAAGGTGTGATTCGCGTTTCCACTGATCTCAACATCTTTTTCTCCACCTACACAAGTTGTTCTCAGTCCACAGTGTGGAAGCTCAAGGATTATGATTATTCAACATCACAGTGGTTTCTCACAACTGGTGGTTCTTTGGGCAACCCTGGCTCTCAAACCATCACCAATTGGTTCAAGATTGAGAAGTACGAGGATGCTTACAAGATGGTTTATTGTCCAAGTGTGTGCAATTATTGCAATTATCCATGCAGTGATATTGGAATATATCAGGACCAATATGGCAAGCGTTTGGCTCTAACTTCTGAGCCATACAAAGTGCAGTTCCAGAAGGTTCAATACTAAATGTTGAATATACAAATCTTGATGAGTAAAGTGTAAGGCACTACTTGCAGTTTTCATACAAGATTATTCTCAAGTTGAGTTCCCTGTGCTGCATAATAAATAAACAAATGTATTTCCACTCTTTCTAATTTCTAGTTTCTGTTTGTCGTTAACTTATAAGAAAATATTCGCTAAGAACGTAAACTCCTAAGCTGAGAAAAATTTCATTCCTAGAAGTATTTTCCTTTGAACAATTAACACTACGACTATGGTTTGTCCAAATATGAGTTACGCACACAAAAGAATGTCTGTTTCTGAACCTGTTGTTCAGGTGGCATTCCTTCCAAAAGCTGGCATGGGTCATCTCAACCCATTTCTCCGAACAGCAATATTGTTTCGAAAATTGTGGTTGCAAACTCACTTTCATCACTTCCAAAACTACACTTTCTCTTCACCAGACCTGTTAAAGTTCCTTTCCTTTCTGTTATTCGGTTTTGGGTCTTAGCTTTCGTTTAGGTCTATATATATCTCTTTACGCTGCACCTTTTTAAGAAAGATATAATACACCGTTTAATGCAAAGTTCTGTTTTACGTTCTTTCTCTCTCTTCCCATTGCAGCTGTCTGATGCAAACATTGTAACAATGTGAATATCGGATTTTGATAATTTTCCAAACCCAACTGCAATATTATTGTAACAAAGAAATACAAAGCATTAAACACATACAGTCAACCAAATTGGAAAATTTAACCACAAATTACTGCTTGAGTAGCTGTTTGCATACTATATGCAATTGGGATTGCTTTTGTATTATTTTCTGAAAGAACTTCAAATGCAAACTTAAACTTAATATTGTGAATAGGCAAAATACTAGAGAGTGTGAATGATCAGTTAAGTTGAGCATTCCTCTTCCACTCCTCAATTAGTCTCTTAATAATAACCTCACAACTCCCACCAACACCACAAGCCTTCCTTGCTGCATCTTTCATTTCTCTAGCTTTGACCCTCAAACACTCATTGCTCATCATCTCTTTTATTCTCTTAGCAATCTCCTTCCCTTCCACCACCTTTTGTGTCCCCCACCCCCATTCCTCAGCCCAAATCCCAACCCCACTATTCCTAAGCAACTCTGCATTAAACTTCTGATCCGCACCCTGAGGCCATATCAGAATTTTCACTCCTTCCCCTATAGCCTCAGTTACTGAATTCCAACCTCCATGAGTCACAAACCCTCCCACTGCAGGGTGCTCCAGAATCTTTATCTGATCCACAAACTCCTTCACAACCACACCCTTCTCCCTCAACTTACTCATCAACTCACTCCCTAACACATCCTCCAAACCCTCATCCTCTTCTCTGTCAACCCTCTTCAACTTCACCACCCACACAAAACTATACCCACATGCTATTAACCCCAAAGCCATGTCCTTTATCTGATCCCTCCTTGTCTCAGTTCTGTTCCCCAAGCTGACATAAACCACCGACCCTTCAGCACGTTCATTAAGCCTCTCCAGTATCCAACTCATGCAACCCTTTTGACTTTCATCTACATTCTCAAACTCACACGCCATTAAGGGACCAATTCCATATACCGGGGGCAACCCTTTAACCACTTTTCCTTCATTCAACGCTGCTAGTGCCTCTCCTTCCAGTTCCTCAAACGAGTTCATGAAAACCCCATCGTGCTTCTTGAGGTTGGGACTGTCCTGCATGATCATTCTCTGAAAGGAGTTGGTACCTTCGAGAAGAAAAGGGGGAGGGACAGAGGATCTTGGTATTGGTAATTTGATACCCGGGATTTGAATAGCATCACCAACGAACTTGGTAGGGTGCGGTTGTGCAGCTGAATCGGAATCAGCAAGAACAGAAACGTATGCAAGGAAAGATAACATTCTAGCAGAGGAGGTGAATTGAATGTAACTAGGACAAGTCATTTTCTCAATGATCGGGAGTATAGGAGAAACTAAGAAAGCATCGACGACGAAAGCTGAGAGAGAAGTGGAAAGAGAAGATAGGATTGGAGATAGAAGGTGAACAGAACGACGAATGGTTTCATACTGAAGAAAAAAAGGGTCATTGGTGGCGTTAACCGTGGTCGGATCCAAAGGGGTGAGGTTGAAGTCAATTTGAGTTACCTGGTGAGGGAAAGAAGAACAAAGGCGAGAGATGAGGTTTGATTCGGCGAGTGTGACGGTGGGTTTGGGAATGATGAGAGTTACCTTGCAACCATGGCGGAGGAACACTGACAATAGTCTCAGACATGGCTTGAGGTGACCCATACCAGCACTTGTGAGAAAAGCCACATGAACTGCAGGTTCAGGAACAGACATTTTTCTGGTGTTTTGAATCTCACAAGAGAGTCTGTGATTGCTTTTGTGTTGTGAGATGAAGAGAAAAAGATAAATTTTGTTTGGTACAGTTGAAAATCTAATGCATAGACTTATTTAAGATGAGAAATGATAGTTTCAAAAAGTTATGATCGATAAACTTGATAAACTTGACAAACAATTATTTTATTGTTTTTTAAAAGAAATACTTTTTTTTTAATTTTCATAAAAAAAGTAAAACAATTATTTTATTTTCAACAAAATATTTATTAAAAAATCATTTTTAATTTAAAATTTGTCCCAAAAAAAATGAAAAACAAGAAAGGAAGAAAAAGAGAAAGAAAGAAAGTAATTTGTAATGGAGAAAAAAAATGTAAAGAAAAATAATGTAATTGTTGTATAAATAATTTGTTTATTATTTTTAATAGTGTATTTTAAATTTTCTATAATTTGATTCTAAAAGAATACCTATAAAGTTTCAGGATTTTCGACGTGATTTCAATTAATTATATGTAACGGGCTTAAGTCACATATGTATATATACATATATACAATCTATTTTTAATAAATTTTCTTAATTAAAAAAATTATTATTATTATCAAAGTTGATAGTCGGTTTTCAGAGAAATATATTATATAAAAGAGTTGAAAATAATATAAGAATAGATTTAAGTTTTGCATTTAATTAAATGATAAAATTAAACAATAATATATATATATATATATATATATATATATAAGTCATTAATTTAATGTTT
>Ga0209589_1005863_pt1 | contig 20676 bp, 19 predicted proteins | sample CowpeawhiteBW_FD_187525 | JGI IMG/M metagenome (GOLD analysis project Ga0209589, IMG submission 187525) | Root nodule microbial communities of legume samples collected from California USA - Cow pea white BW (SPAdes) (version 2) | ecosystem: Host-associated > Plants > Roots > Nodule | place: USA... | reverse complement strand
GTTAGTGTGTGTAAGGACATGAGGACTCCGTATGGGTTGGTATCCTGACGCTCCAATAACCATTAAGGCTCATGTAGAGTGTAATGGATTATGTCGTGAGGAGTAGCAGGAGGTCCTAGTCTGTGGATCCGATTCAGTCACAGACGCGAAGGGGACTTACCTTGGGAGTGGTTGGGTGATAACCCCTTGTGTCCAAACTCTGCAGAGTTTGGGAACCTTCACAAGTGCAAGCCACTCAGAGATCCAATGTCGCTTACGTAATCCGGATATCGAGTCTATAGTAATATATCTGCATTGTGTTTGGGGTGATCTATGTGATTCTGGTGAAAATGAGAAAGATTGCATGATTTATGTTTATAATTGAACTTTATGATTCCTTTAATCAGATTAGCTTACCCTTGCTTTCTGTGTGTCTATCTCGTGTTGTATGTTTTCCTTTTGCGATGATCACCTATTCGGTGGGAGCAGATGTGATTGCAGCGTCAAAGGCAGTTCTGGAGGATGAAGAGCCATCGTTTTAGGTTGATGAGGAGGTTTCCAGTGGGAGCTTTAGCAGTGGTCAGTTTAAGTGTATAGTTTATTAGTTTAGTTTAAATGTATAAGTGATATATTTTTATAGTTATATCTTTTGTAAGACTGTATTAATATATTGTGTACACTGGATTATCTGTTTTGGAACTATGATGAAACTCCCTATTTTTATTAGTTTTAAGCCGCTAAAATTGAGATATTACAATAAGTACATGTACAATATATATATATATATATATATATATATATATATATATATATATATATATATATATATATATATATATATATATGCCTAAAAGCAATCTTTTCTATTTCTCCACCTTTATCATAAACAAAAAGTAGTGGGATGAAAAAGGATAAAGCATCATTGCACTTATCCAATTTAAAGTTTCATCTTGATAATATACAATGCATGATGCATATTATAAAAATAAAGTTATAATTAAAGTAAATTCACATAGCATCACTATAAAACTTTAACATTCAATTAGATTAATACCTTAAATCCCATCAATCAATTAAAAAGATTATTAATTTAATTAGAAATCAACACTAATAATACATGTAAGTTTTGTGATTCTTTAAAAAAAATGTCACGTGTGTATTACATTATATTTGTTTTAAAACTTACAATGCTTAATTTTGTACGTGTGTTAGTTTATGTTACTATTTCATAATTTATAAGGAATATGGCTTACTTATTTATTGTCTGATTTACCTTTACATAAAATTTATTAATTACATATGCTAATTAATTTTTAGTTGCAGCTCAACTATAAAAAGTATATTTAAGAATCATGATACATTAAAAATATACTTTTAGTTGCATCCCATTAACTGAGCCTCAATCCAAACTCAATCAATAGTTATTATGCATGTTGATTTATTTTTTTTCATGACGTAATTCCTTTAAACAATAGTTACGTCTTTTTATCGTGACTATCTGTCTTCTTGTTCACAATACAAACAAACAATACTAATTATCATTATTATGATGAATAAAATTTGTTAAGCAATTTTATAAGCAAATTTTGTATTTCATCAATCAATTAGTTTCTAATATAACTTGGTTTATCATAAAAGCATAAATAATCTTGATGTAAATGTGATCTCACCTAATAGTTTTATATTGAAGTCAAATACAATTTAAATACTCATTTTTCTTACTATCCTTCGAGACACTTTTTACGGACAAAACCATAACGCTGCTCACGTTACAATGCATGAGTCAGAACATAGAGTTAAATATGTTTTTAGTTTCTGAAATTTGACGTGAAATTGGAATTCATTCTTATTATAATCTTTGATATATTTTGGTTCTCAAACTTTAAAAAATGAATGAATATATGTTAAATTTTGTTTGTGTCAAACACGTCTCGTGTTAGCATTTAAGACAAGAGTGAATTCCACTTTTGTATTAAATTTTAGGGACTAAAAACATATTTAACCATTTTGAGTATATGTGTCATGTTTGTAACTTTTTCTAGTTTGTAGTTCTCTTCTTCTACTTCTTTTTTTCTCTATCCTTCTTTCATTATTGAGTTAAATATATTTTTTGTCTCTTAACTTCTAGTGAAAATTATTGCAAATTGGTTTCTCTTATAAATTTTAGATCAATTTTAGATCAATTTAGTCTCTCATATTTTAAAATAGGGTAAATTTAGTCTTTCTAACAAAATTTACAAAATTTTGTTAAGTTTATTTAACGTTTAAAATGCGTTTTTCAGTTAACATTGAAGCAAAAATGAGTTAAACGATGTAAATAACCCAAATATTGTCATGAAATACGTTTGAAACGTCATTTAAACTTAAAAGAATTTGGTTGAAATGACTAAATACACACATTCCTAAAATTGGGTACTAAATTAGTTCAACATTTTGAAAATGAACTATTTTCAATTTTTACTTAAAGTCAATATATATACAATGTAATTTTATCATGAGTTTAGTCTGGTCTCTGATATTTTTTTCTTTCTTCTCTTTTAACAATATCTTCATTAAATAATAGTAATACCTAACGTGAATTTATTAGATATATTAAAAACTTCACAACCCATAGAATGTGCGGATTACAAAATCAGTATAATTCCTCTCATGACTATTAAGAAGGAGTTTCCATATTGCATTAGTTTACCATTATAGAGTTTTTCAATATTGTGTTGCGTTCATTTACCATCGTTTCTATTTGGGAAGATATTTTTTGCAGTGTAAATTTAATAAAAAGTACCCATTAGATTACTTTAATTAAAACAAAGACTAAATTAAAATTAAATCTAAAATTTTACAAATATTGAAAACAAAATGAATATTTAACCTGTAATGCCTCTAAAGTCATTCAAATGGCATGCATACAGAAACCCTAGAATTTAAAAAACTAACTAATAATCCAACCAAGCTGTCATCTCTGAGGTTAGATAAAATTCTTTTACTATATAGAAATCTAGTAATAAACATATCTTAAAGAATAGAAAGAATAAGAATAATTGTTTATTTGGGAAGAAAACAAAGGAAAAAAAAAAGTTGATGAAGAGAGACGAAGGTGAAGTAAAGACAAAGCAGTGTAGCCGGTTAAGGAGACGGCCAGAAACAACGATCCGTACAGCCGGCTATTCCCTGTGATTGCCAGCACAATCTATTCTAACCCTTTTCCCTTTTCCCTATCTTTAAAACCCTCTCAGTTTCACGACTTAGTCATATTTTTCTCTTCCGTCAAAAACACTTCTTCTCCCTGCTCTCTCTTTTCCTTTCCATGGGGAAACACCCAAGACACAAAACCAATGCAACCACTAACAACAACAACAACCTTAACTCCACCAACACTGTCACCACCAAGGTTAAACGAACAAGAAGAAGTGTCCCCAGAGATTCCCCTCCTCAACGCAGCTCCATATACAGAGGAGTCACTAGGTTAGCTCCCTTTCATTAATTTCAATCCTCATGCTTCGTACATTCATAATGGTTAGAAATTCAAGTGTAAATCTAAGTTTTACATTGGATAGAAATGAAAAAGTGGAGCACCATATAAGAGTGTGAAGACCTATCAATATATTGTTTTAAGATTTTGGGTTGAGAAAGTTATGTTAATGTCTCATGTGATTGGGCTCAGGTCTCATTATTGTTGTATATAAACCCTCTATAAAATCTAACAATAATTAACACATATTATAATCTCATAAAATGTGTTATAATTTAATGGTGGTGTTAACTAAAGATAAACTGATTTTATAATATACAAAAGGGTATAAATCTCATTTTATCAATTTTATACGATTTATTGAGTTAATCTTAAAATTCCCTTATTAAATGTTTGTTATTTGATCGAGATCAGGCACCGATGGACAGGCCGATATGAAGCTCATTTGTGGGACAAGAATTGCTGGAATGAGTCGCAGAACAAGAAAGGACGACAAGGTTTCATGCCATTCTTTTTTTTGTATATTTTTTAATGCAGTAATTATGTTGATGAAGTTACTAACGTGTTTCCTTTTGGATTTGGCAATGGTTCTTCACATATCCTACGTTAGTGTACCTCGGTATGTGTATATAATAATAGTGTGTATTACATGATTTGATGCTTATGATGGAGGAGAAAAAGTGAAGAATTAATGGAGTATAATCTGTTGTTGTTGAAGGTGCTTATGACGATGAAGAGGCTGCAGCACACGCTTACGATTTAGCAGCATTGAAATACTGGGGTCAAGATACCATACTTAATTTTCCAGTATACTCTCTCTCTTAAAACACCACTCTCTATTTCATTTTGATGTTGGTTTTCTACTGTGATTTCCAGTTTTGGAAAGACTTTTGCACTATGGATTAAAGACGGAGTGGTCGAAGAAAAATGATTTTTTAATTGTTAAATTTTGACAATTTTCTTTTTATAACTTTTGATGTCATTTTTCTATTTTTAATATTTTAAAATATGTTACTTCATATTATAAAGAAAAATTATCAAAATTTAGTAGTCAAAATATCGGTTCTTTTATAAAAATGGGTGCCTTTGATTCATTTATTACAAAAATATGTCAATTTATTAATTAATTACATGGTCGGGTCAATTTGCTAATGATTTTACTAGTTTTTTTACAAAATTGGGTCGTATTGATTTATTTATTATAAAGATGGGTCAGTTTACTAATTAATTACATCGCAGATTTGACTAACAATTTGATTCTCTCTATTTTTTCTTTAACTTTTATAATAATTTCTAAAGTTTTATATATTTTTTTAAAATAAATTTTTAATAATTTGACTAAAATTATTTTAAATAAAATTTTGTTAATTAAATTTTATAATAAAATGAAACAATAAAATTTAAAATATAAGTTTTAAAATATCAAAATTTTAATAAAATTTTATTTAAAATATTTTTAACCAAATTTTATTATTGTAAATTTTATAATAAAATGTAATAATAAAATCTAAAATATTAAGTTTTAAAATATCAAAATTTTAATAACTTTTTTTAAATATTTTTAATCAAATTTTATAATAAAATGTAATAATAACATTTAAAATATTAAGTTTTAAAATATCAAAATTTTAATAAAATTTTATTTAAAATGTTTTTAATCAAATTATTAAAAAAAATTTAAAAAAATATATAAAACTTTAAAAATTATATAAAAGTTAAAAATAAATAGAGAAAATTTAAATCATTAATAAACTGACTCTATCATGTAATTAATTAGTAAACTGACCCATTTTTGTAAAAAATAATCAAAATGACCCATTTTTTAAAAGAATCCAAAATATCATTAGATGTGTTAGAAGGATGTTGAGAGTGATGGGTGCAGAAATTCTTAGAGGAGAAAAATCAGAAATAATAAAATAATTTAGTTTAGTGAATAAATTGAGGAAAAATTTCTTTTTGCACTTAAGAAAAAGTATACTTAAAAAAAATGTGACTAAGGGGTGTTAATGTAGAAAAAGAAAAAGAAAAATTTTAAAAATAACATATTTGTTACCAAATTGCAGTTATGTACGTACCAGAATGAAGTGAAAGAAATGGAGGGTCAATCTCGAGAAGAGTATATTGGATCATTAAGAAGGTAAAAGCTCTTTCTTTTATGCTTCTACGATTAATTATTGCAGAAAGCAAACCTTTATTTTGGCCTTTTTAAAAAAAAAAAATTAAAATATTGCAGGAAAAGCAGCGGTTTCTCTCGTGGAGTGTCTAAATACAGAGGTGTTGCAAGGTAGTGTTCCCTCCAATTTTTTTAATATGCGATTTTAAGGGAATTATTTTTCTATTTATTGTTATTTATGAAGTTGTATATCACAAATTTGTAAGTGTGTTTATTGTGATACATACAGTTTACTGCTTCACTTCTTAGATTTAAATTATTTTATTTTATTTTATTTCTTAACTTTTACAAAACAACATAAGAAATAGATGAAAATGAATAGAAGAAGTTATTGCATTAACATTTATGATTAAATATTATTTGTCTCTTTTAAATGATCAAACTTTATTTTTTATCTCTAAACTTTTCTTTTATATTTCTTTTAAAACATTATCTAAACCGTTTTTAATTAAAAAATTATGAAAAAAGGGATAAAAGTAAAATCTTCTTCCACCTATTTTTTAAGTGTTCAATTTAAAAAAAAAAATATTGAAATTTTTAAAATTTAAAACAAAAGTAATTGCTTTTCTGTCCTTTTATAATTATTTTACCTATTTTTTTTTTAACTTTTTTATATATTGTGATAGAGATATGAGTAGAATAAAGAATAATGTCTTGTAAATGTTAATTAAAACATAAAAAATACTGTAATTCTTTATTGAAAACAATGACGGAGGGAATACAATACTATATATAAATATAATAACAAGTCTCTTATAGTTTTTTCTTCACGACATTTATTTTTTATATTTTCGATGTAATTTTATATAAGTGTATATTATATTAGTTCATGCTAAATCTATTATGAGACTTAGGTAAGAAATATTTAATGTGTTTGTCCTTTTAGTGATAGTGTAGTGGATTTTTACAGAGAAAAACTCAAATGAGGGGTTTATTGTTCTAAATGGAATCTAAGTGTAATATCTAAACTCAAATATTATTAACACCTTGTATTTATCTAAAGAACGATATTCAATACCTTGGACGAACCATAATTCTTTAGACAATTGACTTTGAACATTTACATATCGATCAGAAATAAGAAGATTTCACATATAAATAAGTAAAAACACTACTTGTAGACTTCAAGTCCATTTATATTTTTTTTTCTTGAAAAATTAAAGTTGATAATTCAATAAAAAAATAACTAGAATTACCTGATTTTTCCTAAAATAAAAAGTCAGAATCCGTTAAAAAATTTGTTACAATATATAATGTTACAGTATTTTTCTTTATCTTTCGTCAGTTTTGTTCTTTTCTCATGTCATTTTATGGTTTTTCTTTTGATTTTAGATTCAAGCAAATATGAATATAAATTTTCTTTGCCATCACTTGTGAGAACTTTTCTCTGTCATATGTATCCACTAAACAATTATTTAAACTTTAAACCATTTTCAAATAACAATAGAAATAAAGAAATAATTAAAAATGTTATATTTCTTGAAATTTAAAAAGCATTGACAAAAAAAAAACAATTTGTTCTCTAAAAATTACTACTAATTTATAAAAAGACCATTGTAAATGAACAAAACCCTAATATTTTATTAGAATTAAAACTATATTTATTTATTAGTGGGAATGAGATTTTAAGGGTGTTAATATCCAAAATTATTTTAAAGCTATCGTTTTTTAATTGAAAAAAATAGTTATATTTATTTTTTATTATTAAATTGTTTTTCCTACTTTTAATATATTGTTTTTTCGAAATTCAGACACCATCATAATGGAAGATGGGAGGCTCGGATTGGCAGGGTTTTCGGCAACAAATATCTTTACCTCGGAACTTACGGTAACACTTCACAATTCTTCTTTTACTATTTTAATATAACTTAATATTATTTTCTTTCCATCTTTCAAGAATTTCTGTCATTTTTTTTACATATAAAAATGCTTTATTTGAACTTTATAATATTAAAAAAATAAATTAACATTAAATAAAATTTTAGTAGACACAAAGTATTCATATCATATTGAAAAAGTTTCAATTTTACAGCCACACAAGAAGAAGCTGCAACAGCATACGACATGGCAGCTATTGAATATCGAGGACTCAACGCTGTGACCAATTTCGACCTTAGCCGCTACATAAAGTGGCTTAAGCCAAACAACAACGACAACACTGTGAACCCTAATGTTCTTGACGCTAACCCTAATTCTGAGACCAACTTTACCCCAAATTCTAATCAACAACAAGGATTCAATTTTTTCCAGAGTCAACAATCGACGGCGACTCAGCCTCGATCTTCTGGCGCCACGTCAGCCCTAGGACTTTTGCTGCAGTCGTCCAAGTTCAAGGAGATGATGGAGATGACTTCCGCCGCCGATTTATCGACGGCGGCGTCGGAGTCTGAGTTGGTGCCGTGCACGTTTCCCGATGACATTCAGACCTATTTCGAGTGCGAAGATTCCAACAGATATGGAGAAGGGGATGATAACATGTTCAGCGAGCTCAACGGGTTTGTGCCCCATATGTTCCATTGTGATGAGTTTTGAGTCTTGAAAATGCACCCTGGAAGTAGAAGATTGTTTGTGGTTGCTTTGTTGATTTAGTTTTTTCATTAGGCTTATTTCTCAGTTTGTGAATATGGAACAGTAATTTGTTGATAGTGAGACACTGATCGGAGAAGAGAACAAGAAGAGCATTGCATTATTTGGGAAACTGAACTTGGATTAGTGATCATGGTCAGAGGAGGATGCATGGCAAGTTCTTTATTTGTTGTAGCTGAAAAGAAAATAAGCATCGCAAGAAAGATGCAAAATAAACACATTTTACCACTTTTTTTTTTTCCCTTTACAAACAGGAATCAAATGTTTCTTATTTATAAAGCTAGCCCGGTGGATATTGATTATGATTTGTAAGTTAAATTTTGAGCAACTTTAATCTTACGAAATATTGATTATTTATAATTTTGTAAGTTAATATTTTGTACAAGTTTCCTTGTCTTTTACAGAAAAAGATTTTCCATTATGCAAATGATGCTCAATTGATTATGTTTAAGAATTTCTACTAAAAGAATGTTATGAATACAGTCCAATATTGGCTATCTTTCCTTATTAACTCCTTCAAATGTGACTTATTATTCTTCCTCAGTTCTTTGAAACATAAGCCTTTCACCTATTATGTGTTGTGAACATTCACTATTTAGGTACGAAAGCATAGATTTTCGTCCTATTGTTAAGTAAGTTTGCATATTTTTTTTAATTTTTTTATATTTTTGAGTATTCAGGGGCTTAACAACACCTCATGTAGAGGTTAAGAAGATCCATAATAATAGTTCTCAGGAACTTTGCCTTCTTTGTAGCCTAATCCATATTTTTCAAGGGATTTTTAAGATGATTTTATTAAAAGATTTATCCTCTTATCCCTTTTGATAGACATGGAATATCTCCAGAAAGTTTAAGCATATAAAACCTATGCTGTATGTGGTCCATACATACCCAAGTTGTTTATAAACATTTGTTATCAACTTGGTCGGATTGAGATTCAAAGATGGGTCGTAGAACACCAACAAGCTCGCCTATGATAAGTTTAGCCCAATACAATATATGGCTGAACACGACCCAACATGAAGAGGTTGGTTACATTATTACCAATATACATGGAAGTGTGACCTAAAAGGTCGGCCCAAAGAGATAGGGAAAGTGGTTGTCAAAAGACGTTATGATGGGTAGTCCGTGCATAATCCGTGACCGAGAAGATCGAAAGGGAGATGGAGGAAACTCCTTTATAAGGGATAGTAGTAGCTCAAGATAGCATTGGCGCCCACCGTGGGGTCTGGTAAAACGAGAAGTCGAAACAACTTGTAGTAGAATTACGTGACAATGACAACAATGAAAACCGGGAATAATGGCAGCGACCCATCCACTATAGAGCGAGTCATGCAACACATTGAGAGCTTAAGGCAAGGAATGGAGCAATACGAAAGCAGGTGGAAGGAGAACAAGCTTGGTGGCAGGCTGATGATGAGAGACTCCAACTAGAGATGGAAGCCAAATGTGAAAGGTTGCAAAAAGAGTCTGTGGAGTCACGCCAACGCCTTGAGGAATCGTTACGTCGACAAGAACAATTGCAGAAATGCAATAAGGAGCTACACACCTGGTTGAGGAAGCACAACAACTTCTGGGATCGTAACGCTCGAGAGGAGATACAAAGCAGGAGGAAAGTCATCCTTTCGCTAGGAGAATCATGGAGGAGTTGATATCGCCCCACTTCCTGATCTCGAAAGTGTCTCCATTCATAGGAGAATGTGACCCAGAAGCTCACATCAAGGCTTTTCGGGCAAAAATGTTGATATCCAAAGGAATGACGTCGTTCGATGCAAGAAGTTCGTGGGGACATTGGCCAACATGGTTCTGAAGTGGTTTAGTAAAATTCTCAGTGCCATTATCACTTCATTCACTGCTTTCTCCACAATCTTCTTATAGCGGTTCGCCGTGAACCAACCAAAGCAACTATAGATTGTAGACAGGTTTGACGTAAAGCAGCGACAGAAAGAAACCCTAAAATAGTTCCTCAACAAGTTTTTTAATATAAGTATGAGACTCGTCAACCCAAGTGAAGAAATGCTAGTAGGAACATTTGTCAAAGGCCTACGTGCCAAGCCTTTTAGCAAGTCTCTAATAAGGTCACCCGATGTTATGTTAACAAAAATAAGAAGTCGAGCGACGATTGTAAGACTCGAGAAAAATTAAATAATTAAATAAATAATTATTTAATAGATGCGGGTAGTAGGAGCCTTTATGACATTTAATGCGAATTTTGGTAACGTGGATAAGTACTTGCTCAAGTGGTTGAGAGTCACAAGAGTCGCCTTAGCATACATCCAGGTATGACTAAGATGTATAAGGATCTAAAATAGTCCTTATGGTGGAACGAAATGAAAATCGATGTCCCTGACTTTGTGGCATCATGTTTGGTGTGTCAAAAGGCAAAGATTGAACACTAGAGACCAAGTGGTACATTACAGCCGCTAGATATCCCGTAGTGGAAATGAGATAACATCGCCATGGACTTCGTGACTCATTTGCCGAGAGCTGCAAAAGGGCATGATTCAATCTGGGTGATAGTGGACAAGTTGACTAAATGCGCCCATTTCTTAGCCATTAATCTGAAGTTGTTGATGGATAAATTGGCAGAATTATATGTTAGAGAAATAGTCATACTCCATGGGGAGCCAATTAGCATCGTATCAGACAGGGATCCGAGATTCACTTCTCATTTTTTGCAGTCTCTGCACGCGGCTTTGGGGACCCAGTTACGGATGAGTTCTGCGTATCACACTCAAACAGATGATCAGTCTAAGAGGATGATCCAGTCATTGGAGGATCTGCTGCGAGCATGTGTATTGGATCATATGGGAAGTTGGAGTGAAATGCTTCCATTGGTGGAATTCACGTACAACAACAACTATCACTCCAATATTGGTATGGCGCCATATGAGGCCTTATATGGGCAACAATGTAGGACACCACTATGTTGAAATCAGGATGGCGAGTCATTAGTATTGGGCCTAGAGTTCTTACAGTAGACTTATGATAAAGTCAAAGCCATTCAGGACCGAATGAGAGCGACTCAGAGTAGACAGAAGTCCTACGCAGATAAGAGGAGGCGACCTTTGGAATTGGAGGCAGGGGATCATGTTTTCCTCAGAGTCACACTGACTGTTGACATTGAGAGGCTATCAAATCAAGGCAGTTAACTCCGAGATTTGTTGGGCCATATCAGATATTGAGGAGGATTGACACCGCAGCTTATGAGATTACCCTGCCACCACACTTGACGAACTTGCACAATGTATTTCATGTTTCGCAGTTGAGGAAATACATAATAAGCCATTCACATGTGTTGGAGTCAGATGACATTCAGATTAAGGATGATCTAATGGTGAACATAGGACTGGTGAGGATACTGAGCTCCCAAGTGAAGAAACTGCGAGGAAAGGAAATCTGGACGGTGAAGGTGCTTTGGGATGAGGCCACTCAGAGATGACCTGGGAGATGGAGGATCACATGAGGCAATCCTATCCGCATTTGTTTCCTGGTAAGTCTAATTTTCGAGGACAAAAATCTTTTAAAGTGGGGGGGGGGGAATGTAAGATCCTAGAAAAATAAAATAATTAAATAAATAGCTGGTGGATCACATGTGTTGGACTACAAGCGGGTAGGTCCGTAGAGTAGGACTCGAGCGGGGAGGTCGTAAAGGCAGGACCACGAACGGACAGGTTCGTGTGAGCATCATAAATCTTAATCTAAGGTTAACTATTTGTGTGACTTGAAGGTTGAAAAGCCTTGGGGTTTTAAGGTCTTGGCCAAAAACTAATTACAATCAAATAGTTGGGTGTACTTTTATATTATTTACTAACGTGTTATTTATTATGACCTCACCCTTTATGTTTGTGTTTGGTGATGATAGTGTGATTCGTTACACGGGAGCATATGATATTACAAGTGATGTTAGTGATGCATAAAGACGGAGATAGGGCTAAACGAGGCTTTTATCTAGAGATTTCTATTTTTATCTTAATTATGTTATGAAGAAGGCATTTTGGAACTTATAATGATATCATTAATTTAGTTATGTTTAAATTATGGTGTGTTGAAAAATATTTTAAATTTTCCCACGTTTTGGGAATAATAAATTACGACGTTTGAATTTCCAGTTTTATTTATTTAATTTAATTAAGTAATTTTTAGTAGGTATGTTACAACAATCCATATTGAGACAGATGAAACAATGTAGCGAAAAAGAGGGAAGGAGAGACGACCACCCCTAGAACACAAAGGCAAAGAGCCGTAATACCAGGTAATGGAAGCATCCTCACCCCATAAGTGAGTCGACCATAAGTTCGCCCCCTATGTCGCCCAACAAACACCCCGAGAAGCGGATGGTGAGATCCATTTGCCCCTCTTCACAAAGCTAAAAGCTCGCCTATTCAAAGATGAAGAGTTGGCGAGATACTTATGCTTTCCTGTGGAGATTAACAAGCTCCTTGGAAAGGAAACAACGACATGGTGCAAGTTCCACAAGACTCATGGTCATGACATAGAGAGAGTTGTTTTCCCCTAACGGGCCAATTAACTAGTCTAGCTCAGAGGAGCCTGCTACGAAGGTATATGAAGGCAGACTGTCCAAAGGACAAAGAACAATGTCTCGAGTCGCAAAGGATAGTCGGAGGTCCCCATGAGACCCCAATCCTAGGGGACTTCAACACGATATCAGGGGGGTTTGTAGGAGGAGGCATCAAAAGGTCAGCCAAGAAATGTTATGCTTTGAGCATTATGACAATCACGATATAGCCAACGCTTCTAAAACCAAACCTGATCTTCTTGTGAGAAGACTTGAGAGACGTAAGTCCACAGGAGGATGACCTAGTGGTCCTATAAGTGGTTATGATGAGAAGAAATATGCATCGAGTGTTAATTGATCAAGGAAGCTCGACGACGTCATGTTCTAGAACACGTTTGTAGAATTACAAATTCCTAGGGACCAATTTCAACCATGTAACAAGGTACTTGTAGGGTTTTCAGGCGAACAAGTAGAAGTTTGAGGCCACGTGGATCTGCGGACTACCTTCACGGACGAGTAGGCAACAAAAATAATCGTGGTCAGGTACATAGTAGTAAACACAACCCTATATATAACCTACATTTTGGAAGGTCGTCCCTCAACAAGATAAGAGCAGTAGTCTCCACCATTCACCTAAAAATGGATTTTCCAGTGGAAGACTCAGTCATTACCATGAAGTTTGACCAAGAGGACGCCAACAAATGCTACAAGAACAGTTTGCGTACGCGGAGAAGCGCCAACAACATAGCTCAAGCTTACTCTCCAACCAAGGGAGCAAACGAGGCCAAACTAGATCCCAAGACCCTTGACGATCATCAAGGACAGAAGCTTATGAGAGCTGAAAGAGATAGAGATCGCCTTCGGAAGGAAGATAAAAATCGGGGTCGATCTCGACGAACAACCAAAGTTTGAGCTATGCCAAGTACTCCGGTCTAATCCCGTATCTTTCGCTTGGACCACGAAAGACATGTTGGTAATTAATCCTGACATGATCTGTCATTGTTTGAATGTTAACCCCTAGGTCAAAGCAAAAATATAGAGGCAGAAGAGACTCAATGACAAGAAGGCGAGGGTCACGACCGAGGAAATAAGGAAATTGAGTGAAACAGGTAATATCAGAGAGATATCGTACCTGGAGTGGCTCGCAAATGTGGTTATGATGAGTAAGGCTAGCGAAAAATAGAGGATGTGTGTTGATTTCACGGATCTGAACGCGACATGCCCCAAAGATTCTTACACGTTGTCAAACATAAACACTTTAGTGGATAGAGTTTTCAGGTACAAATTATTGAGTTTCATGGACGCCTACTTTGGTTACAACCATATCAGGATGCATTAAAAAGATGAGGACAAAACCGCTTTTATGGGGGTAAAGGCTAACTTTTGTTACCGATTGATGCCCTTTGGTCTCAAAAATGCAGGGGTCACGTATCAGAGGATGATGGACAAGATACTGCAACCAATGTTAGGTTGGAACGTAGAAGCCTATGTTGATGATATGGTGGTCACCTAGGCTAGCAATAAAGGGAACGCGCAAGATCTTCAGGAGTTGTTTGACACTATCAATAAGTACCAATTAAGGTTGAATCCTGAAAAGTGCATCTTCAGTATCAGAGCCGAAAAATTCTTAGGCTTCATGTTGATTAAAAGAAAGATAGAAATGAACCACAACAAGTGCATGCGAACAGGTCTTCCTTCAGCTGAAGGAATACCTATGTCGACCACTCGTGCATAACAAACAGAGGCAGGTCATCCTTTACAGTTGTACGTGATGGTAACAAAGCATGCTATAAGCTCGATTTTGGTACAAGAGAGGGTCAAAACAAAATATTCGATGTACTACATGAGTCAATTGTTGCATGGAGCTGAGAAGAGATACCCTGTTTTGGAAAAGGCAGCCCATGCGATAGTTACCTTGGCTTGAAAGCTCATGTCATATTTTCAGAGCTTCATTATTACAGTAAAAACTAACCTCAAGTGAAGCAGGTCCTCAAGAATCTGGATATGGCGGGGCCTTTAGTGAAATGGGCGATGGAGCTCGTAGAGTACGATATCACATACGAGCCCCGAGGTCTCGTCAAGGCCCAAGTCCTGGTCAATTTCGTGGCTGAGTTAACTCTCCCTAAATTGATCAGACAAGTCGACTAGTCAGGTAGGCCCAAAGCCAGTTGGAATACTTAAGAGTGGAGCAGAGTTGGTCTGCAAGTTCTTCTTTCTCATTCTTCGGTAGAAGGCACCGAGCTGTCATATCCTTCACCTAGACCTCGTAAGCTTAAACTTTGGGAATCAACTCGTCCAATTTAGTTTTGACTCCTATCAACTCTTCCTCTTTATCCATCAATGACTGTCGAACTTTGGGGAGCTTAGCCAAATTAGATCGGAGTTGGAGGATCTCTTTTTGATCTGAGGCCATTAGATGATTTGCGAGCCAAAATGAGGAGGCTTCCACTTGGTGTAGGCAACACAAGAGCCCTTCATGTACAAAGGAATAACTCTACTTAGCTAGGGACTCAGAATCTGTAACAGAGTAGTTGTTTGCCCGGCCATGAGCTGAGTGCCCGAAGCTCGTGTCCCAGAAACTCCTCTCAGCATGAATCACTTCTATAGAAGAGGGTCAATTGTTAGATTCTGATGCCTTTAAGGCAGCCCTACTACCTTTCTTTTGATCCACCTTGCGTTTCTTTAGCTTTGGATTGCTTTGAGTGGTCTCATGATCGCTCTCTAGGATCACCTTTAACCACGACTTCTGGGTTTTTTATCTTGCCCCGACTTTAGCATCCTCCTTTTGTTTGATCCGACAAAAACAACATCTAAACCTTCTAGTACTTGACAACTTTTCTACTCGCCAGGCCTCATGTCTTCTATTTGCAGAGCACTTTGATTAGTCGAGTACCTCGTCCAATATAGAGGGAATCCCTCCAGCAAAGTCGAATTATGGGAAAGTGTTAAGAGCTTCACAAAAACACCTTTGAAACCCTTATATGACAATTGGTATAAGGTAAAGAGGCCACAACCGCTAACTCCACTTAGGGAAGCCATAAGTTGTCTAGAAGAGCTATTCTTCAACTCAAAAAAGTAAAGAAACATGTTGGCAGTGGGTTTTATACCAAGGCTGCATAATATGTAGAAGGCCCGAATGAAGGCCCAATTGTTGGGATAAAGTTGGGCAGTGGCCACATTGAGTATGGTTAACAACTCTTTCTCAAAGACGTTGAAAGGAAGGCGGAAGCCGAGTTTCTAAAAAATAGTGGTATACATGTAGGTGAACTTTTGCAGAGGGAGAAGGGTGTCGTCCCTACACACATGTTAGTCTAACTCACACGTACCAATGATCACGTCCTTTTAGTCATTCCTACACAAGGCCCACCCTCTTCTAAAGGCTTTCACTCTCTTGTCGGTACACATGCATGTAATCTCCCTCTTCAAGTTAAGGGGAGCCAAGGGTAGTGAGGGTCATAGGAAGTAATCTAGTATGGTCGGAAAGCAAGCGTATCCTAGTTAGTATTCCTATCTTGAACTTCTAAACCTCGAGATTCAGGCGGGATGGCAAATCTGTAAAAACCTAGAAAAGGAAAATGTCTAAACTTTCGTTCAACTTAAGCATAGCAGCCAAGGATATTCATACACACCAAAGAAATAGCTAAATCGCTACCAAGCCAGATACTAAAATCCCTAGCAAAACACCATTTCTTCCCTTCCCTAGAAATTCTTCCAAACACCTTACATGCAATCAAACATCGTGTTCACTACGTTATAACCCACTCATTTTGGTTGTTCCAGGAACCCTCAATCCCCTAAATTGGTCACTTCGCAATTGTAGGTGCAAAACAAAAGAAAGCATACAAGAAATACAATCCAAGCGAATCTGAACGAACTAGACAAATGGACTAGGAAAACACTAATACAACAAATGGAAAACTAAAGGGGAAACATACATGAAGCTGAAGAACACGAAGAGTCCTACAGAAGGCAGTGATGGTAGTAAGAAATTATGTTTCTGAGCAATTTGCGATTAAACAATTTTCTGAGCAAAGGATGAAAAACGATTATCAAGGGTTTTAATCAAGGTCATAGGATCAAACAAACTGCCACACTCGATGTTGGACACGTGGAGAAGTAGGTAGAAAGTAATGATGACCCACATAGACTGCCCTTTCAAATCGTTGAATGAAAGTTTGACACGTGGCCAAATGGTGTAGTGTGGTTGGTGATAGTTCCAATGAGATTGACAGCAAGTTGCAACCCTTGGTCGTGCTATTTCCGACTAAGGGTTGGAGGGTTGTGTGTTGTCCGTGGTCGATTGTTAGATACCAACCCAAGTTGTCTATAAACATTTGTGATCAGCTTGGTCGAATCAGATGTAAAGAATCTATGAGGAGCAGCAATCAAAGAGCAACAATAATAAATCACCACAATCACAAATAAAGGCACCAAGATTTTTAACGTGGAAAACTCCTTAATTAACAACACAAATTAGTGACAACACCCAACCAAATAGCAAAGCAACAAAGCTTTCAAATACAGAAGAACAAGAGAAGAAAACCTATAAAATCACTGCTGCAGTGCGAAATTAATATCTCCCAACTCAGACCTCGTATCAATGATCCTACTTGTCAGAATGAAGAACAATGAGTTCCGAACCCGCTGTAAAAATTTCAGCCTGATCCAACGGTGAACGAATCCGCAATGCCAATTTTACAGTGGCAGCTCTGTGAAAAACGTGAATAGAAATTTCCCTCTACCTCTCCCTCTATGTGCTAGGGTTTTTAGTGTGTTTTGACTCTATTGTTCTCCCTCTCTCTATTTATTTTGTAGCTCCCTCTGCACTAGGTTAAGTGAGATATGGGCTTCTCAATTTTTAGGCCTTTTCTTCACATAGGAAGGGAACCCAATACCCAACAAATATCCCCCTCACAACTATGTGGAGATAACCACCAAACTAACGATCTCACAATAAACTTCAAACTTCCATTTTGGCAATGCTTTTGTCATCATATCAGCACCATTATCATATGTATGAACTTTTTCCAACGCCAACAACTTAGCATCCAAAGCATCATGTATCCAATGATACCTCACATCAACATGTTTGGATCTAGAATGGAAAGTTAGATTTTTACCAAGATGGATAACACTCTAGCTATCAACGAACAATGAATAGTTATCTTGCCTAAAACCAAGCTCTTGCAAGAATTTCTTCAACCATAACAACTCCTTGCATGCTTCAGTAATGACAATGAACTCTGCCTCTGTAGTAGACAATGTTACGCACCTTTGTAGTCTTGATTGCCAAGCCACAACTCCCCCTACAAAATTAATCAAAGAGCCCGAGGTGGACTTCCTGGAATTAATGTCTCCAGCCATATCTGAATCTGAGTATCCCACAAATTAGGCTTATCACTTCCAAAACAAAGCTTCATATCAACAATACCATGAATATATCTTAAAATCTATTTCATAGCATTCCAATGCTCTCTACCTGGGTTTGACAAAAATCAACTAACTGTACCAACAATATATGCAATATTTGGTCTCGTGCACACCATTGCATACATCAAACTGCCCACCGCAAACGCATAAGGAACTCTGCTCATGTATGCCTTCTAAGCTTCATTTGAAGGACTCTATTTAACATTCAATTTAAAATGAGTAGCAAGAGGAGTGCTTACGACTTTCACATTTTCCATCTGGAATCTCTGCAAAACCCTTTTAATATAGTGTTCCTGTGACAGCCAAAGCTTCCTTTCTTTTCTTTCACGAATGATTCATATTCCAAGAATCTGTTTAGCAGCTCCTAAGTCCTTCATAACAAATGACTCGTCCAATTGCTTCTTCAACCTGATAATTTTGGAAACATCTTTCCCAACAATAAGCATGTCATCAACATATAATAACAGGATAATAAAGTCATCCTTAGAAAAACTTTTAACAAAGACACAATGATCAAAAGTAATCTTCTTGTAACCTTGCTCACACATAAAAGACTCAAACTTCTTATACCACTACCTTGGAGCATGCTTCAAATTGTATAAACTCTTCCTTAGCCTACACACATAATCTTCCTTGTCTTCAACAAGAAAACCATCAGGTTGCTTCATGTATATCTCTTCCTCCAATTTACCATGAAGGAAATTTGTCTTCACATCCATCTGCTCAACCTCCAAGTCCAGAGTAGCAGCTAAACTTAACACAGTTCTGATGGATGACATTTTCACCCCAGGTGAGAAAATCTCATTGAAATCAACACCATTTTTCTGTCTGAAACCTTTCACCACCAATCTTGCCTTGTACTTTGGAAATGTAGAATTAGCATCTTGTTTCATCTTGAAGATCCACCTGTTTTCTAAAGCCCTTTTTCCCTTAGGCAATTTCACCAAGTCATAAGTGTGATTATCATGCAAAGATTTCATTTCATCTTGCATTGCATCCAACCACTTTTGTTTTTCTTCACTCTCCAAAGCCTATTCAAAACACTCAAGTTCTCCACCGTCAGTCAGGGTTATGTACTCATCACAAGAATACATTGTAGAAGGTTATTTTTGTCTATTAGACCTCCTGAGTTGGAATTTAGGTGATTCAGGTACATCACCAAGATTATCATCATGTTCCTTTTGAGCATCATCAATTGGAACCTCTACTCCACTTCCAACCTGTTGATCATCAATATCACCATGTTTCAGCATTCTCCACATTGTGAGCGGGCAACCTCATCGGATTACCATCAGTGAGATTACTATCTTTCTCGGGTGTGGTCTTCTCCACCTCATCAATGTCTTCAATGGTCTGGTCTTTCATGAATTGTACATCACGACTTCTAACAAGCTTCTTCTCAACAAGATCATAAAACTTGTAGCCAAATTCATCCTCACCATAGCCAATAAAGATGCACTGCCTTGTCTTTGCATCTAACTTGGATCTATCATCCCTTGGAATATGAACAAATGCCTTGCAACCGAAGACATGCAAATGATCATAACTTACATTCTTGCCAAACCAAATTTTATTTGGCACTTCACTGTCCAAAATCACAGTAGGAGTGAGATTAATAACATGCATTTTTTTGTATAATGCCTCACCCCAAAAATGCTTGGGTAATTTAGCATCTGAGAGCATACATCTCACCTCCTCAAGTAATGTCCTATTCATCCTCTCAACTAAACCATTCAAATGAGGAGTTTTAGGAGGAGTCTTCTCATGTGCAATACCATGTTGTTTGCAATAAGCATCAAAGGGTCCACGGTACTCACCACCATTGTCAGAACGAATACATTTCAGCTTCTTCCCTGATTGCCTCTCAACCAAGGCATGAAATTCCTTGAACTTATCAAGTACTTGATCCTTTCGCTGAAGTGCATAGACCCATAGCTTCCTAGAACAATCATCAATAAAGGTAACAAAGTAAAGTGCACCACTAAATGACTTTACCTTCAACGGGCTACAAACATCAGAATGCACCTATTGTAACAACTCTGACTTCCTTGAGGTAGGATGCTTCTTGAAGGAAACTTTGGTTTGCTTGCCATCCATGCAATGAGAACATCTCTCCAATTCTAAACTTTTTAGCCCTTGAAGAACATCCTTTTTAGCTAAACAGTTCAACCATTTTTCATTTATATGACTAAGCCTTTGATGCCACAAAGATGCCTCCATATCCATGGCATTCATAGTATCTTTAGCAATCAAAGCTTTTGTCCAATATAGTTTGATTGATTTTTCTCCTTTAGCCACAACCAAGTTACCTTTGGTGAGTTTCCACTTTCCAGAACCAAAGTGACTATCATAACCAGCATCATCAAGCATCTGCACAGAGATTAAATTAAAACGGACATCTAGAGCATGTTTGACTCCTTTAAGCAACAACTGCACTCCCATGTTGGTTTGCAGGCAAACATCACCAACACCAATCACTTTAGACTCACCATCATTACCCATCTTCAACACTCCAAAATC